>Ga0208919_1001348_pt1 | contig 14237 bp, 17 predicted proteins | sample 4_EtaG_FD_184076 | JGI IMG/M metagenome (GOLD analysis project Ga0208919, IMG submission 184076) | Marine viral communities from the Subarctic Pacific Ocean - 4_ETSP_OMZ_AT15127 metaG (SPAdes) (version 3) | ecosystem: Environmental > Aquatic > Marine > Oceanic | place: Pacific Ocean | collected...
CAAAACCATTTCTTCTCTATTGTCAGTATTTAAATCCGCCAGTAAAAGTTTAGAACTGGTTACAATATCATTAATTGTTACGTTATTAAAAGGAATATCTTCTGTAGTAATACTTGCACCAAACATGTGCGGTGTTGTAGATTCATATACAAGATTAAAATCCCCTATTCCTGATTCAGTTACAATATTATATTTTTGAGATATATCTAAATCAGAAAGGGCAGGGCCTGAATTAATATTGGGATTGGAAGCATCTTCCAACTCCATGTAACTACCAATATGTCCTACTGTATCTTGACCAATCTCTTGTTCTACACCATCAAGAACAATTCGTTCTCTTTGTGTAGTTGGCCCTCTTTCTCTTGTACCGTCTTCCATTTCGATACCACCGAATTCAGACATTTTTGCATAACTACCGCCAGCAAATAATTCCAATCCCGTGTCAGAAACAAATAGTTCTGGTAATTTAAGTTTAACAGACTTAACTGAAACAAGGGAAACATCTCTAAGTCCACTTGGAGCATTTATAGCACTTTCTTCTGTAACCAAAAGTCCGTTATCTGTTGATATATTAAAACTACCATCTTCTGTAATAAAATTATTACTTGCTCTCCCTACAGCATAATCAGAAACAGCACCAAGTCGATATTGAATAGTTTCTGCAAAGATAGCTTCCAAAGTGGAAGCAAGTGCTGGTGAGAAACTACTAACTCCACCAGCAGGAACTTGTATATTTGCAGCAACAGAAGTTGCAAGAGTAACCTTACCAAATGGTAAAAATCCTGCTGGACTAATTTTACCTTTTAGATCATTTAGATACCGTGAAGTATCTTGTCCTACTTTAATTTCATAGGAAAAGTCTTGATAATATTTTGAATCCTGTAATCTAATATTTGATTCACTAATGAAATGGTCTGTATTACTGAACGCACCATCTAATACTGCTTGTACGCCTGTCTCCAAAGTTACTGTAGCAAAACCAGACTTAACAATTTTTGCAGAGCCATTTCCTGTTGCAATTGTTTCCCCTATTAAAGAAGGATTATCAGTTTCATGAACAATTGCTCCACCAGCATTATTTCCTGTTCCAGTAGTTCTATCTAAAAGAAGATTGTCAGCAGTAAGAACATCATCCTCATGTAATAGTCTATCTCCAGCATCTGTCTCTAAATTATCAGAAGCATTAAGAAGTGCATAAAAAACGAAATCTTCATTTTGAATAAAACTTCCATCTTCATTCAAAAGGAAACCTTCTTCTGTTGTTCCTACAATAATATGATTATCTAAGATTATAGTATCATATCCATCTTCTGTAAGAATGGTTTGATTGTTTAGGAAATTTTCTAATTGGATATTTCCAGCTTCCAGTACATTGTCCAGAACAAATTTTTCAGCAGGAGCATTGCCCCCATCATCCTCTAGTCGAATAAATTCATTTACAGTAGCTGCAGTTTCTTGTTCAACTCTCACTCCATCATTAAGAGAAGTTTTTAAAAGGTTTGAATCGTAACTAATAATAGTACCAGCGTGTGTAGTAAGAGCATCGCCTAAAACAAATGAACCTGTAACATCTTCCACTATTAGATTACTTTTAAATGTTGCTTTGGGAGAAGTAGTATAATTAAACCCACCATCTTTAATAGCAACAGAAATAACTTGTCCCATATCTTCGGTAACTGCAATTAAAGAAGCACCAGTACCCCTTGTAGTAGAAATACTAGCAGTGGGTAATTTAGACATACCATTACCCTTCTTTTTAATTACTGCTCTTTTAATAAGGCCTGTCTCTACTCCTTGATGAGTTTCATGCTCTACAATAAATCTATCTTGGTCAGTACCATAAGTATCCGTAGATTCAATTTCATCTATAACTAAGAAGTCTCCACCATCAGTACTAAGTGCATCCGTACCTTCTAGAAGAATATTACTTCCCTCATTTGCTCTTACTGAATCTGTACCATCAAGAGAACAAACTATTTCTACAAAGCTTGATGTTGTTCCTTCATCTAAAATAAGATAGTCATCATTACCAACCGTATCCTCTAGTAAGAAGTTACCACCTACAGTAGAAACTACTCCTGTCGGCAAATCTATATCAACTTCTGTACTGGTAAATGATATTGTGTCACCCATCTTGTAAAGACTGCCACCAGCATCAACTTGAATACTACTTACAGAACCAGTAGTAACTTCATCAACTTCTATATCAGCAAATCCATTACCACCATCATCAGTTGCAACCTCAATGGCGTCACCCTTACTATAAAGAAGTCCACCATTTGTTACAGTTGCTTTGGTAATAAAACTACCAACCGTAAAACTAAATGTTACATCTAAGATATTTGATGTTGCCGTAACAGTTTCGTCTTTAACAAAAGTACCTATTATACTGGTGTTATCTAATTTAAATTCCGATATGCTGTCATTACCCTGATTGAATATAGAAACCGATTCTACTACAGCGGTTGCGCCTGAAGTTGCTCCTGTTAGTGTTTGACCGACAACATCTAAACCATCAGAACCAGGCTGAGCACTACATCTAAGTACAGTTGGTGCAACCCATTCTGCTTTTGATGCCCGTAACATAAATCTATTGGGATATACAATTTCTGCTTCTTCATCAAACAGAAGTCTTAGAAAAAGTTTGTTTGCTTCAGAAGTTCCCTTTGCAGCATATAAATCTCGTATACTTTTTATAAGATTTCTTTTTGAAGTTCCAGAGGCCATAGTCTTAGGAACAGCCTGTACAAACTGTTCAACCATCTGGTCTAGAAATGCATCTACAGTATTATCTGGATTTGCATAATCCATTAACTGCTGAATGTTTTGTACAGGATTACCACGATAAGATGCTACAGTCGCAGTAGAACCAGAAGTTCCTCCTGTAACTGTTTCCCCTACAACAAATCTCTGTTGTGAAGAAATGTAGATTTTACCGCCCTTTGTTATATCATCAACAAGAACAGTTGCTGTAGCTTTAGATGTTCCCCCTGTAATTACTTCTCCAACATCAAACTTACCTAGAGTACCATCTCCCTTTTCAGTTACAATTTTCTCACCATCTTCATCCAAAATATAGTTGGATGAAATTGTTTCCTGTGCAACATAGTTAATAGTTGCGGTAAGTTTTAATTCTCCTGCTTCTAGAAACTTATAATAATCTTCTAAAAGTTGAACAAAAGTGGGATGGTCAGCTTGTATAAAGTCAGGAACTTGGCCTTCGATTAATGGTGAAATCTTGGCCGTTAAAGTGGAATCGAAAGGTGCCATTTTTAATAACTCTGAATATCCGTGTTAGAAGAAGTTGTTGCGTATGTTGAACCACCGTCTGCACCACTAACTGCAATAGTGTCTACTTGACCTGTTATTGTTGTATTTGCTAAATCAATTTCCAAAACCTGATTACGAACAGGAACAATATCTTTTGAGTCTGGTATAACTGTAAGCCTAAATTTAATTGATGCAACACCATCAACATCATCACAACTTGTTATGTTTATAGAATTAATTACAATCTCACCTGTTGCATAATTGATAGTTCCAGCAGAGTTGTCTTGATATGTTCTAGTAGAACCTGTAAGATAGTATCGTCTTAGTTTACCAGCACCATCGTCATCAAAGTACTGTATATTATCAGCATCACCACTTACATAAAATCCTGTAGAAGCAAGAATACCACCAGCATCTGCATTATGTCCACTATGAGGATTATATAAAGCATTATTAAATGAGGTATTATACCCTACAGAAGAATTTAAAGTAGGTGTTATAAATTTACCCAATGTTACATTAATAGCACTGTTCAAAATAGATTGGTCTGTAGTATCTACTAAACGAGATAATTTTGAATGTCTAAATGGATTAACGAAATCCGTTAAGTCATCTGTATTATAAGTTGTTACTGTAGTTAATACATCGGCCTCCAATGAACTTTTTTCTTTAGTTGTCTTAGAAGAGTTAAATTTAAATACTATTTCTAAAATAATATTAATAGTATCAGGGTCAACAATAACAGGCGTAACAGAAGCAACATTGTATTGTTTTAATTGAGAAACCAAATTATTCTTTTGGGTTAATGTTAAATTATTTCCTGTATTTGTTCGTATAGAAATAAATACCTTACCATATTCGGGCGTACTAACAACACCTAGAGTATCATCCACAGAACCATCTTGACCACCAAACACCTGTACACTTTTTGCTTCAGCAAATAGTTTTTTTGCATAAACAATATAATCATCAGCAGTTACACAACGACCTTGAGAAGCATAATCTAAAGGAGCATTAAGTTTAATTGAAGAAATATTTTCTGGTTCAGCACCACCAGTTGATGCTGCAATAGTAGTTACTGTTACATCAGTATTTCCAGCAATTGTAGCTGAGTTCGTAAAAACAGAAGCACCATTACCAGCAGCTTTGTTTGTAACTACATAATTTAGAATAACAATATTATCGTTTGTTACGGATTTACTTACAACACCATCTCCAAAGTAAACTTCATGTTTGCCATTCTCAACTTCTTGTAAAAAATAAACTTCACTACTTCCTGTTAACTGTGTTATATCGGTTGCCTTTGTATATGTTGTTGTAGTTGAATCACTAGAAGAAGTTTGCACTTCTACTTTTAAAGTAGATGTATCTGCTCGTGGGTCATTTATAATAAATCTTTGATTTACATCGTTAGTGTTAACAGTGTAACGAGTTGTGATATAAGACCCCTCACAAATGTCAACATCTCTAAATACGATATCTCCAGCAGAAAGTGTTGATGTATAATCTTGTTTTGTAACAAACTGAAGTGAAGTTCCATCTAAAGAAGATGTAAATTTAGTTCCGGCCGGCATAGTTGCTGTTGTCGAACTATGACTATTTAAAGTTACTTCTACTGTTGCATATGAAGCAGTTGCAGAACGAACTTCATAACCTAAAGTCTTCGCATGTGATACTGTACTAGAACGTAAAGACGAACTGTCAAGAAACATTTCATTACCTAACATATTTGCATTGAATGCTTGGTAATGAGTATTATATGCGAGAACATCTAAAAGAATATTCATACCAGAACCTTCAAAGTCATAATCCTTAAAGGTATCTTGAGCTCTCAAAAATGTTTTAAGATTATTTTTGATATTATCAAAATCAAGTTCTGTAATATCCATTCTTTTTGTATTCTCTGCCATTATCGTAATCTCTCTAGGAAGACTTCAATTTCTTGTAAGTCGGTTGGTATATTAACAATTGTAAATTTAACTACAAGTTTAAACGAATTATTGTCAAAATCGGGTATTGCTACAACTTCTTCTAACTCTGCCCTTGGTTCGTAAGTTTCAATAATTTCTGTTACTTTTGTACCAAGCACATCAGCAGTAATTGGGTCTATATTTTCAAATAACATTTCACGAACACCAGAACCAATCTCTGGATGAAATGGTTTTTCATAATGATTCATCAAAACAAGATTACGAACAGACCGTTTTACAGCTTGAATATCTTTTAAAATATTAACATCCTTAGTGTCTTTCCTAGTAAAGAAAAGGTCTAAGTCACTATATACTTGTGCGCTACGATCAGACTCATTTGTCTGTTGAGCATCCGTAAAAGCAGAGTGAGTAGTTTGCATTGATAATCCCTTTTAAGTATTTATACACATACTCTATATGACTGTATCATAATGTTAGTTAAATCATTCTTCAGTTGCGGCCTGTTTTCTTGTCCATCCACTTATACCATTACGAATAGCAGCACGCACAGCTCCTTCACTAGTATGATGTATTCCAGACCATTTTATGTTATCATATTGTTTACCCAATTTCACAGAAGCATACCTTCGGCCCCTGTGATTTTTTAGACGATATATATCTAATGAACCTCCAGCTTCTGCTGCAAGTTCTTTTTCCAACTTAGCAATAAGTTCTTTATCATCAACTGTTGGCGGTGGTCGGCGCATCCTACTAGAGTTATGACCAACATTTTTGCGTACTGGAACATGACTATCTCTTTTAGTTGCTTCTGGTTGTTTTATTGGAACTTCCATTAACTGTTTAACGTCTTTATGATAAACATTTATAGCAGATATACTTTCCTCACAAGACTCCACATATGACTTTGCTGAATCAATAATATTCTTTTTTAAAGTAGGATTTTTATCTTTCATAGGTCGGCCATATTTTAAAGAATCATCCTCTATAAACCCTCTGTTCCAATCTCGCTTTATTTCCTCTCTCCACTTTACCTTACGATTATAGTCTTCGTTTATAAGATATACATATGCTTTATAATTATAGTTACCAAATCGGGAAGCTTCCCCTAATGTTTTATCTTTAGGTGGTATTACATACATTTTCTTAGCATCAAGTGAACTAGTTCCTACAACATTATGGGGATATCCTTTTGAAGCATTTGCTCGTATTAATTCATTCTCAGCATGTTTTGTTTCCTTAACATATTTTTCAAATGCTTTATCTACTTTATGAAATGTACTTTTCTTTTCATTGCTAAATTTATTAGTATCATCTTCAGCAGGCATTTCATTTACATTTCCATTATCAGCATCAACTTTATCTCCTTCAGTAACAATATCACTCTCAAATGATTGGTTAGTGTCTGTACTGTCTAAAGCTTTATTAATTGCAGGCCAAGATATTGTCCCACTACCGAATATAGAATTTTTTACATTGGTATCTAATTTTTTCATTTCTGTTATTTGGCTGGGCGATACCGTTCCACCATCTCTATCAATTGCTCCAACAGTTGAAGCAATTAATGCTTCCATCGCACCGCCAGCAGTAGTTGCAGTTTTTGCTCTTTCTTCCATTGCAGCATTTGCTTTAGTAGCAATTGAAATTGCTGTATTAAGAACAGACGCAACTTCTTTAGTTGGTGCAGTTGATGCTAATCCTGCTGGCATTGCTTTTTCTTTTACTTCTGTAGCGCCAGATTCTATTTCTAAATTTGGAACAAGACCACATACATCGCCACCAGAAGTAATTTTTGTTAGTCCATCTTTTAAAAGAGTGTCTAAGGATAAACCTTTCTCTGTTAATGCATCTCCAAAGTCAGAAGTAATTTTTGCAAGTTGTGATGCATATGTTAAAGATGTTGGCGTTAATGCCAAAAGACTAGTTATCTCAGCTTGTAAATTAGTCGGGGGGAGTGAGGGTAATTCGGGAACCAACTTTTTTAGTTCTGCACTAACCTCATCCAACTTACCTTGAACTTCTGCAACTGCAGCTGCAGCCTCAGCATTTAAATTTGCTGTAGCTGAATCTACAAGATCATTAAGTTTATTCAGTACATTTTCTTGATCTGGATTTGCACCGCATAAATTTGGTATACCTAAAGTTGCCATTACTTACTCCATTTATTAAGAAGTTGCATAACCAAGAGGCCCTAAAGTGGTTTGGGCCCAAGGATAAAGTGGAAGAGATGTTCGTGATACAGGAGGCCCATAACCCCAAGCTCTTTTTCCACCAATATCAAGGTGAGTAAAAGAATTATATACGCCAATACCTCTAATACCTTTTGCATATGAAACAGAAAGAAGACTTTGGCGATCACTTGTTGACCAACCTACTTGATTAACATCAACCGCCTGTCCTTTAACATGTTGACTGTTTTTTGCACCACCAATCTTACGATTATATTCTGGACTACGATATGCTGAATTAATTGTAAGGTCACGGCCCAACTCTGTACATATTGCACATAAAATATCTCTTAATTCTGGTTTTATTCTTGAGTCACAATTTGATGAAAAGATTAAACAATCACAATCCGTAGCAGCTGGATCGGTACTTTCTGATACTGCTGGTTGAGCTATTTGTCCTGATTGTCCAGTGACAGGACTTACATTATTATATACTCCACCAGAAATATTGCCATCGCCATATTCTCCAAATTCAATATCATCTATGAATCCTAATGTTGCTTCCTCTGTGGCTCTACCCTGATTAATTAATGCAGCAAAATGTTCCCTATTAATATGATCTGAACTAGAAAAAGTATGTGGAAAAGTAGCAAGGGCTGTACCACTAGAAGGACTAAAGTATTTAGCAAGTAAACTTACATGAGTACCAACATATACAGAATTATTAGAACCAGACATACTTCCAGCATCAGTTGGTGTTGTTAGATACCCAACTCTTTTGTTTTCGGCGAACACGGTAGGAGAACCATATTTAATAACATCAGTATGTGCAACGCAATCACCACCAACAAGAATAGTATGAGATACAGTTGGATCGTCTTTCCTTGCGACCATTAAACTTTCAACATAAACACTGTCTTGAGTTGGAGTACCCAAAGTTGTCGTAGCAGTACACCCATGTCCTGTTGCTACTGCATCTGTTATTCTTACTGCTAACTTACTCATTACTTCCCCTAAACTGGATTGATATCAACCTTATTCGTTGATGTTGGTGTACCACCGCCAGACATAATTGTGTATATGGTTCCAGCAGTTGAGTTGATTGTAGACGTTTCAGAATTAATCACCATTGCATTAACTGATTTCATATTTAAAGTATCTCCTGCTTTTAAAGAAGTAATACCAGATAGACAAGTTATAGACATATCTTTTTTAGATTGAACAATTAACCTTTCATCTGTAAGGACAGTATATCCTCTTAAAGTTTGGTCATCACCTTTAATTTGTAGAATAGAATCTTTACCAACTATCCTGCTTTCCTTCCCATTAATAGTGGTATCTACATCTTTGTTAATACGACCACTTTGAGTTGCTTCAATATTATAAGCATGATTTCCTATAATCTCTTGTTCTAAATTACCACCGCCGGCATCCTCACCTCGTACACCAACCTTATGATAATGGTTCTTGTGTATCTTTTGAGAATAGTCACCTTCTACTTCTAAATGATAATCACCCTTAACCAATTGACGCACATTACCATTTATAGTAATATTACATGCGCCGTTGATTAAAACATTCTTATCATTCATTATAATTTCATAATCATCTTTAACAACTTTCGTAACTCTAGTTCCGTCAGGATGAATTTCTTCAAACGTACCAGCTTTATGGTATGTGTGTAACCTTTCATTGCCAGGTGTGTCATCTATTTCATGTACATGTCCCGATTCACTTTCATGAACATGATTGTATGGATAAATGGAAACACCAGATGATTTGGGATGAGGTTCTGACCAACTTGGACGATTTTCTAACTTAAATGTTGTGCTTACAACATATTTTGGTCTATGGCCGCAGCCATCCATAGTTAGCCCTATGTCTGAAGTTTTAAGATAACCCTCACCAGTACCTACAGGGGGTTTTGCGTTTTTAAAGTTTTCGCCAGGCGGATATGCATCCACATGTGATTGTGTAATTGTTTGATATACTTCTTGACCGCCATGGTCACTGTACATAGAGCCAGGTATGGTATCCATCAACGGTTTTGTTGCTGTGGGCACACAATTTAATTTATTTGCTTTTCTTTTAAATAAGGAAGGATGATATACCGCAGCAATACCTTGTGCTAATCTGTTTGTATCAGGTTCACCTAATATTTTTGGATAAATTTGTTTCGGGTCAGAAAACCCTACTAGATAGTCTGGTGCTTCAGCATTAAAGCCTGGAAGTGAACCCAGAATAATTGGTTGTTGTTTTTCTTTGCTATCACGAAAAAATCCTACAACCCAACTACCTTCAACAAGAAACGGGGGTGTAGAACCCAAACCGCCCATAGAAGGATTGGTTGTAGGAGCCATAACAGTTGCCCACGGCAAATCTTCCGTTGGTAACTGCTCTTTGATTTCTGTATGATACCCAAGGCATCGAACACGAACACGACCCAAATAGTCAGGGTCATCACGGTCTTCGACCACACCCACAAACCAAATGAAGCCATCTGTTCCCATAAAATAATCAGACATGTAAACTCCTCTATTAGTCTGAATTATTTATAAGGAATTAATGCAAGTCAGGGTCACGCCCCAAACCTTTTCCTTCGGTTGGAGTGTAGTCGTATTCTTCTATATCATATTTCGACTTCGGATTCGCATCTTGGATTTGCAGTAATGCTTCCATTGCGTCATTATGCATCATACCATCGCATACTATATCCTTTTGGATAATTCTGTATCTAATCATGGTGGGTTATTTAGTGTTTTGTACTTTCTCTTTATTCCAGTTTTCTCGCCATACTATATCTAGATTACCAGCAACGATAATACGTTCATGTTTACATTGCAATGGTGGAACCTCATGGTTCAACCATGCTGGAAATATAACCAATTGATTTTCTTTTGGATGTACAACCGTATCTGGATGTATACCATTTGAAGGTAAAATAAGGGGAGAACATTTTGCACAACCAGTTACATTATATACAAATGCCCAACTAGAAGGCCAATGCGAATGAGCCTTAGTCTCTTCTCCCTGTTTGTATATCAATCCCCAACATTCCCGTATTCCATATTCTATTTCTTCGGGAGAACCATCAGGGGAACTTCGACCAGCAAGAGGGTTCTTCTGTGCTAACCGTATTGCAGCAGTTCCTATCTTATGTACTTCATCACAGACTTCATGTAAATCCCAACGAGTACGAAAACACTTTGCTCGTGTTCTCTTACCGTCTTGGTCACCACTCTCTCGTATAGCCTTTTCAATAAGAGAATTATTCAATGATTGAAATTCCGCAATCACGGGATAAGAATTGGTAAAGGAACCCTTTTGAGATGTTACATTATTTAACAGTCGCTCAAGATAACTCAAATTATTATTCCTTAATTAATGATAAACAGTATTCTCTGTATTTTGTTCTAGGGATAGTTTCGCTAAGTCTAATAGTTCATGCATATGGTCTTTAGGTAGAACCACAGAATACATTTGCATAGATGCCTTTAATAGCAACGCTGCTGTATCCATAATAGAATTAGGGTCTTCAAAGTCTGTCATACCATGACAAAGTATCTGAATGTTCTTCTGCTTAAGATTTTCTGCTTCTTCCGACATTTATGCCTCTCTTAGTATGTCCTCAACAAGTACAAAGTCATCACAAAGACGCTGTGGTATCGTAAAGTATATAGTTGCCATGTTCTTTGGCTTTACAGGAACATACCGTTTAAGTTTCTTAGAGAAATACTGAATCACATCATTCTCTACACATAGATTCACATAGGAATCCTTGTCTGAACATACTGCTGTTATTGTTCCTGTTTTTACAGACGTAATCAAATTATCAGAGTACGTCTTGTATTTAACCTTATCACCAATGTTATACATAATATTTATTCCTTCGTTTAGGGGTGGTAACCAGCTTTACCGTTTTGGTAAGCTTGTGAATTATAAGACTGTTGATTCGCACGTTCTCGTTCCATGACGCCTGCATGACACGCTCTTCGCTCGCCGTAGGTAGGGTATGCCTCACATTCGGGAAAACGGGCTGGGGGTAGTCCATACCGATACCGATTCGGGCCAGTATTTGGGCAGGGGCCTCGTACAATCACCGTACCATACGGAGAAGAATAACAAGAGTTCGGGTCAAGGTTTCGACCAATCTCCGCCCCTGTCATCGCACCGACCACCGCACCCACCGCAGTCGCTACGGTTTTGCCAGAACCAGAACCAATCTGATTACCGATTACTCCACCCGTAATACCACCTATCACAGCACCAGACTGTGAGTGAGTAGGCCCATGTGCAACACAACCACTTAACAATAATAAACCTATCGCTGCAACACTTACAGCATTTTTAAATTCCAACATCTTTTAAACTCCACATTATCATACCTAACAAAACAACATATAACGCTGCCATTCCAAATGCAAACATCAATGTATACTTTACTAAATTAACAAACCACATAATTACTCCTCATTTTCCTTACAATACACAATATCATTTGCAGTAAACACATATGTATCACAATCTAACTCTAGCATATGATTTACCATCTCTTCCAAATCTGCATCCTTACAGATTTTTCTTCCCTTGAACATACGCCACACTGCACAGTCTTTTCCTGATACTTTAGAAACAACATTATCAACTGTGCCTTTGCCCGTAGTGAGTTGGGAAACAACATCTGCCCCACTTATCAAAGTAAGTATACCAGATGAAACACAACCTGTCAAGAAAAAAATGCAGATACTTACAATTATTACTCTGTACATTATATTCCATATTTATAAAATTAGATACAATAAGACAAGATGTATAACTGTAACAATTACCATACCTTGAATAAAGCCCCACATATATGCGTTCTTCGGATTACTCCAAGGAAACGGTTTTGAAGCCCGGCCAGTTTTGAGGGGTGGCCTTACTCTGCCATGCAAATTGTTCATCGTCCGATATCCTTTATATCTCTTTTAGAAATGACCTGATACGCTCCCTTATTATACGCAGGAGCAATCGTAAAATTATGTTCAAAGACTTCCTTTCTAGGAGTAGTGCCTGTGGGAATAGTATTGGAAAGAGGGGGAACCGAATCCTCAGTCGGATGCGAATAAGAAGACACATTCTTATTCTTCACTCCATTAGACTTTCCACGATATTTATTCAGAAACTTCTCATGCTTTCTCTCAGCTTCTATAAGAGATTTAGTCTTACCTTTCGCTTTTCTTTTGCGTGTAGAAGTAGTCGTATAATATGAAGGTAATAATTGCATACTATGTCAAACACCCATTACAAACTGTATTCGTTATTGCTGCACCGATAACATAGAGTAACCACACAAGGATACACGCACCGATAATATAAGTAAAAATTCTTTCCATGTATTTCTTAGACACCTTATTGCATTTATAGATTATCAACATTGGCTCAGTCTAAAGGGCCATAGTCGAAAAAGGAATGGCGACAGTCCACCTAGACATGTAGTCAATATACGAAAGACCATTCGAGTCGCCATTCAAGTTCATTGTGTATATACTATACCATATCCTACATCATTTGTCAAGCATTAAATCTCGCCATTAACTTCCATCTTATACTCAAGGCCCAGTACTGGCGCCATCCGATGCGCCTCTACTTCCCATGGCTGCCGCTCATAGGGAATGTTATCATAGTCACGGTACTTGCCATCTCGGCACATCCATACCCTCTTATAGTGGGGCCTGAAATACTCCTTGAGTTCTCCACGCACACTTTGCTTTACATGTACCATCTCATGACAGATGGTATCAACGAAGGCCTCCCATCCCAGCTCCCTGTACAGCCGATGGTCTACATCAATGTACATGTCCCGATCATCCTCACCCCCATAACAGAGCCCCCAGGCCCCATCCTCAAAGGTCTTCTTCAGAGTAACAGTGATATCAAGGGCCCTGTGGCGTGGGAGCAGCCGCTCCAAGCAGAACCATACAACGTCCTCAGCCAGGGCCCTGTCTCTCTTGCATCCGCCCGTAACCTCTAAACCAATCATATGTACCTCTAAGCTATTTCTTAACCAACCAACATAGATATAATACCATGTTCAGCACCCTTTGTCAAGTCTTTTTTGCACTTTTTTTGAATTTATTTGCGGCCCCCTGCCTCTCAGGCCCCCCTATATGGAGGCCCCCCTTTGAGCAGCCTCTGAGAATTCCTCTAAAAATCCTGCCGTGTCCGAGCATTCTGAGCCGATGTGCTGTGGATTTTAAACACAACAACTCTATGTTATTTTTTACCTTTTTTAATATTCTCCGCAATATCCCATAATATCCCATCATTTCCCATGTGAATGATTTCTTCTATGGTTCTTTTACATCCTATACAGATATTGTTCTCATCGAGCACACATACTCCGATACAAGGTGATTTATTTTCCCCCATAGCAAGTACTCAAAATAAACACTAGTAGTATTATTCCGATAACGATATAGTGCCCTCTGTATTCAAAAAATCGAGCTTGTAATTCTGTGAGAAAATCCATTACCAGCCCATCATCATTCGTGTTTCTTCTGGTACACTATCCATTGTAAAGGGCGGTTCAAATGTTGTTATTATTTCACAATGCAATGCACCTGTTCCCCTCATTCCAGCTGAATAGATATCCTCTACAATTGCATCTGCAAATGGGCAAAAAGCACTTGTTAATGTATGTGTTATTGTTATTTCTGATTCTTTTTGGTCTATGGCTATATCGTATATTAGCCCCAAATCATAAATGTTTATGGAGATTTCGGGGTCAAATACCTCTCGCAGATTAGCGATTATATGGTCTTTCTCTATGGTCATGTTACAGGTTATTTGTATCCATCTTTGTCATATCTCTAGCAAGGAGCATGATAAG
>Ga0208919_1001349_pt1 | contig 14234 bp, 19 predicted proteins | sample 4_EtaG_FD_184076 | JGI IMG/M metagenome (GOLD analysis project Ga0208919, IMG submission 184076) | Marine viral communities from the Subarctic Pacific Ocean - 4_ETSP_OMZ_AT15127 metaG (SPAdes) (version 3) | ecosystem: Environmental > Aquatic > Marine > Oceanic | place: Pacific Ocean | collected...
CGAGAAAAATTTACCAAGACCCGTATCTGTACCTATAGGTTTACTAAATCCTGATGTAAAACCTGATGGTGTAAATGCACCGCCTGATGCAAAAGGATTACCTTGGAATCCTGCACCACCAATGTATCTTGCAGCTTGTCCACCGCCATATGTCAATGCACCGCTTTTTAAAGAGTCACCAATACTACCGGTTTGATCAAAGGTACCTATACCAGCCATAGCGCCTGCAAGAGCAGGGTTAAATGGAGCTACAAAAGGAGCAGCTTTAACTGCTATATCTGCCACTTCATTAGGTATAATTTTTCTTACAAATTTTTTTAATTTACTTCCTAAACCAAATTTTTCCCTAGGGGCCAATTGCATGATGCCACCGTTTGCTTGTAATTGTCTGTTCATTAAAGATCTAGATATTGCCATAATTTAAATAAATTTATACTGTTACGCAGGCATAGATATCCTGAAAATACTGTACTTTATTTGATTTTTGTAGGCTCGTCAACAGATTTGAGGGGGCGACTACCTTGCCACAAATCATCTCTAAAACGACCACAATAAGAATACTCACCTACATGAGTAATAAAATCATTAATATATGCATATACTTTACCACCTATATTCCGCCATCTTTGACAAAAACCAAAATCTTCACCAAAATATCTTTTGGTTTCAGGGTCATGTAAAGTGTCAAATAAATTATACATATTAGGTTGTTTAACTTCTTTACCGTTTATTATAGTTGGTTGAAATATTTCAAGGTCTGGATTAGCTTCTATTAAATCAGTTAATACTTTTCTTTTAATTAACATACATCCTGTAGGAATATGGGTAAGTTCTACTACACCATCATGAGCCTCTACCTCATTAGGATTATCTGTTTTAACTGGATAAGTATAACCAGAATTCATTAAATCATCTGGCCCTTGTATAGCATCTTTTTTTTCATGCAGTCTTCTCCACATTTTATCCCAACTTAAAGTTTTCATAGGATAAGGGACACCTATAATATCCTTATCTTTTTCTAACATTTTAAATATAGTTTGTGGATTAAAATCAATATCCGAGTCTACAAATAATAAATGAGTATAGTTATCTTCATGATTTAACATACTAGCCACGCATATATTTCTACCTTGTGTAACTAAAGAAGATTTTAATAAAGTAAAACTTACTAATATATTTTTTCTTAAACAAGCTTGTTGAAATTTTAAAACAGCTTGTGTGTAATGCATAGTGACTTCACTATGACATGGTGTACATACCATAATTTTGTATGGGGATACATTTCCTATGTTAATTTCTGTAACCTCAGAATCTACTTTGTTGGTCTTTATAGTTTGATAAGTATCTTTATTGTGTTCTACAATTTTGCTCGAATCTGTTTTATTAAACCAGATGGGTTCATTGTTTTTGCCCGAGGGCGTATTACTTTTTTGCATTAATTGCTCCTTGTAAAAATCGGGCCCAAGACGTAGCTTGTTTGGTCCAGTTATAGTAATTATTAACATACTTAGATTGATCTTCTAAATGACGGTGAATAGTAGGGTCATGCAAAGTAATAGCAGCTGCATCAATACCATAAGCAAATTTTTCAGATAAATTTCTGTAGTTAGTATCATAGGGTATATACATAGGAAACTCTGCTCCTGTTTCAAACAAAGCTCCATAATTAGTTGTAATACAGTAAAGACCAGCAGCCATAGCTTCTAATAAAGATATGCATGATGTTTCTTCAAAGATACTTGGATACACATACATATTATAATTATGAATATTTTCTCTAATGTATTCATTTGGTTTATAACCAATATAATTTACATTAGGTAATTCTTTTGCTTGTTTATAAAGTGCCGTATAATTATAATCATTTTGTTCATAAAATTGTTTTCCATATATTTCTGTAGATGAATATACATCTAAACTAATAAGTGGATTCTTTACTAATTGCATTGCACCTAATAATACACTTAGTCCTCTCCAAGGAGTATTTTGATGAATAATTTTTATAGGTTTGTTTTGTTCATAAGGTTTAGCTTTTCCTATTTTTTCTATTCCATTTTTAATTACTAAACATTTGTGACAAGGTAAACCAAACATCATTCTAAATTTTTCATAGTTCCAATGTGAATTAAATACATACCAATCATACTTGTGATGATTAGCTTTATTTTTAAACCAAGGATATAAGTTAGGCTGGTCCCAAGAATTTTTTTGCCAAAGTATATTTACTTTATTTGGGTCAGTAGGTATTTTACCAGGAACACTAGTGCAAATTTGCACTTGATCTAATAACTCTTTTTTAACGTACTTGTTTAAAAACTCTAACTGTAACTCAGTTCCGCCTTTAGGGTTTTGGTTTTTCATTTTGTTTCTGCATTACTTTCTGAAGAACCTCTAATCCTTTAGGAGATACTTGAACAGTTACATCCTGCGCAATATCAGGTCCTTCTTTTTTATCTTTATATATTTCACCTGTCTTTGTATTACGCCACGTTGTTACTGTAGTGCAATCTATTTTTGTCAAATTATCCGTTTTCATTCTCTCTGTTTATTAAAGCATAACTTATTAGGCCTTGTATTTTATTACTGCCTGTAGCTGCTTGCACAGTTATAGCATCTCCTGCTTCTAAATTCAAGCCTTGAGGTGAAGCATTTATTTGAGATTTAGCCGCTACATCATCTCTAAAAAACTCATATTCAGTATTTGAATCTGATGAATCAACAAAATTCATATTTACTAAAATAGCTGATGATGCATCATTATTTGCACAATAAACACTTTTAACTATAATTGCCCCAGTAGTAGGACAAGTAAGCACTGTAGCTTTACTTGTATCAACCTGTTTAAAACCTTGATTTTTATATTGTATTGTCATGATAAAAAATAATTAAAAGCATCTTGTTCGTTTTTTAAATCTTCTTGAAAAGCAAAATTTAATTGTTGTTTCATAGTTGTCACCGACTCAATAATTTGTCTTTGATTTTCTACATCATACTCTTGTTTAGGTTCTGGTATATAGTTAGTTAATTTAGCCATTATGCTCTATTTATTTTTCTTAAAGTTTTAGCAAAACGAGCTCTTTGTCCTAACTTGCCTTTTGCTTTAGCTGCTTTATTTAATTTATCTAGAGGTATCTTCTCACCTTTTTTAATATTTAAAGCTTTTCTTAAAGAACCTGGTTTCTTAATTGCTTTTTTAATGTTTAGTCTTTTTGTCATTATCTTCTCCCATCTGGTTGAGCATCCATTCTAAAACTACCATAACGCCATGTTTGTCCTGCAGCATCGTTTTCTACTTTTAATGATAGCAATCTTCCTCGTGCTCTAGTATCTACTTTTTCTGTAGTGCTGGTTATTGTAAAAGGTCCGAGTGGTGACCCTGTTTGAATATCAGAAGGAAAGTCAGAAATAAACAAAGTTACTTTTGAATTACCAACTAAAAATTTATAGTCAGGCATAAATCTTCTCATTGACATAAATAATTCTCCGTCGTCAATATCAAAATCTCCTGATCTAATAAATGCTGCAATTGCTGTAGTTCCTGAACTGTTGACTTGATCAGTTCCTATCTCATGAGCATAATATATTGATGCTCCATATTTATTTGTAATACCTGATATCTCATCAAAAGCTGGAATGCTTGTTGTTTCATAATCTGTTGCATAAGGTAAACTAAACACACCTTGATCTTGATAAGTAGTTCTATCTAAAGAACTAGTAGTCCAACAGTTTTCTTGATAATTATAAGTTACACATCGATCTATTTGTAAAGATCCTGATTTAGGATAAAACCAATTTACCTCGGTGTATAAAGTATTAGGTGCTGAATAAACTGTAGCAGCCGCATCGTAGTTAATTCCTAAATCTCCGTTACGTGTAGTAAATACAAAATCTTCTACAAGACAGGGTAAAGCTTTAACAGTACCATCATACATAAAAAATCCACCTTCACCCGACATCCAGTATACAGCACCATTAACATAACTTGCTGCGTGTTGAGCAATACATCCACAATTGGTACCGACTTGTCTAACACTAAATGTAAATGGTGGACCTACAAATTGAATAACATAAGCAGCTAAATCAGTTAATACAAATACATAATCTTTACCTTGTAAAGCTGCAGTAATTTTATTTCCTGTATCTAATCTAAATGTTCCCGCAGTATTAGTAGCTTTAGGCAAATAAGTATTAAGGTCTTCTTGATTAGAAAATCTTACAAACATGGGATCTTGAGTTAAAGAGTCGCCAATAGTGGTCTCTGTTCCAAAATGAAATAAATGTCTGTCTCTGTCTGATACTAAGGTAAATCTTGTTTTTGTAGGATTAGCAGATGTAGAAAAACCTGAAGTTGATTGCGAAGCTCTTATTGTTCGTGGATTAGTTGCTCCTGCGTTCCACGTAAAAGTCTTGCCGTTAAATACTGTTGCAACTAATACTTCTCCAAAATTATCTAAAGACCAATTACCAGGATCTAGAGTTACATTACTTGTTCCTCGTTCCGTTCCCCACGTAGAATCGCCCCACAAGTAAGTGCTCCATCCATAACCTTTAGTTTGAAAAGTAGGACCAACTTCAACGTATGGGTTAATACTAGCTGATCCTGAAGCAGAGGCAGCGCCAGAAGCATTAACTCTCATTTGAATTGTAAAACTGTTTGCATTAGGAACAGTTAATATTTCAAAAGCTCCTTCAGTAAAATCAGTAGCTACGTATCCTGTAGGGGGAGTAACTGATGTAAACGTTACATATCTTCCAATTTCTAATCCATGACCTGTTTTATTAACTGTTACATTATTTTGACTAGAGAAAGTATCAAATGTAGCTCCGGTAATAGCTGTATCTAAAGGAGTGATATCGTAAAAAGCTTCTCCGTAATATAAAAATAAACCTTGAGATGTTCCAATAGCGGTATATCGTTCACCTTTTAAACTAGTAAATGCTAACTGAGCTCTAGCTGCACCGGGTAAAGTTTCATTGGCTTGTGTAAGTTGTGTCCAACCTCCGATTTTTTCTGGTGCTGTATATCTAAAGCGTACAAAGTCGCCATCTACCCATTGTCCTGGAAGAGCTGACGGTACACTTTGTTTATTAAAACCTGCTGCAAATTTGACTTTTTTTAGTGCCATAGTCTCAAATATATAGGGTTTTTAATTTTTTGGTAGTATTATATTACAATTTTAACTCACTCAAAGTATTATCTGAACCCAATATTCCTTTATAAAAAGTATTAAAAGCAAGACTTATTCTAGTATCTTGACTTTTTTTAGTATCTACTCGATGAACCAGTGATGATGGAAACATTATTAACTGGCCCGTTTTTACAGGAAACCACCACGTATCTGAATTCCAAATATTATATTTATCTATCTCGGGTTTAATTTGTTGATATTCTTTTGGATATGTAAACTTAATACTGTCATTTTTATTATCTGCGTTTAAATAAAACACACCCGATATAATTGAATTTGGATGAGCATGAGGATGGTGGTGTTCACCTTGTTCCATATAATTTATCCAAGATTGAGTTACACATAACTCAACCTTATGTTTAGGCGATATAATTTTATCTAAATAGTTTTTACAGTTTTTATCTATAAAATTTTTTATATTTTTTAATTCAGGTTTATTTAAAATATAGGTATCTTTTGTAAAAGAGTTAAAGTTTTTATTTGTCTTGTTTTTTTGATTATCAACAAAACTTAATTCTTTGTTTGTAAATGGTCTATTTATTTCTGAAATATATACAGGAGTTGGAAATAAATTATGTGTATTATATTTCATCCCACGCTGTTGTATCAACATTCCAAACGTGAGTATCTGCATTAACATTTAAATGAGAAGCTTTTCCATACCATTTTTGTTCATCTTCTTTCCATTTAATGTAATAAGGAGCTTTATCAGGGTGTGTGCCTTCAACTTCTCCAGCATCATTTGTTATATCTTGTCCCGCTAAAGGATTGTCATATTCTGTAATTGATGGATAAGCTACCGGTGCTTTCCAACTAAAATCTTCATTACTTAAATGCCATGAAGCGTAAGGTTGTGGTTCTATAAATCTATCAGCAGTTTCTAAATAAACTCCTCCAAGCCCTGTAGCTTGATTTCTAAAATTATTATTGTATGAATATTGTTTCCACACATTTTTTTCTTCAGAATACATATGTTTGTATAGATTTTTTACATATGTCTCACCGTCTATGTGCATATCGTTTACTCCTAACGGACCATCTGAAGTAGGTACATCATTAGAAACAACAATACACTCTTGTACTTGCCATTCTAACTCTCCACTAAATGGATTTGGTTGTTTCTCTAATCTTGCAAAATGTGCCATAATAATTCTCCTTATATAATATTTAAAAATGCGTGTAAATCATTTTTTACCTTTAAAAAACGCCGGTAGACCAAGCATGGGTCGGTCATCAAATATAACAGCATTCTTAGTTTTTTTGTTATAGTGTAAAAATACTTGTGCACAGTCGGCTCCCGTAAAAGGTTTTCTCCAGTGTTCTAAATCACATCCTTTGTATATCAACATATCTCCTGGATTCAAATCTATTTTAACTCCTTTTTTGCCTTCTTTTCCTGTAGGTTCTAAATAGATAGGCCAATTTTGTCCTCCTAAATTTAAAGTCGTAGATATATCACAGGCCATTCTATCTTTATGTCTTTTTAAAACATCACCTTTCTTATATATTCGTCCATAAGAATAATTAGGATGCAGTTTTAAACCTGTTTCTTTTTCCATAATAGGCTTGATGTGCTGTAATAAAGTTTCAAATACAGTATCAGAATATATACAAAACGTTTTAGGGACTTGAGTATCACCAAAAGAACCAAATAATTTTTCTTCTGGATTAATGTATCTATGATGTATTAAAACATGAGTTAAATACCTTCTGTTTAAAAAATAATTAAATAAAAAAGTACAAAAATTTTTATCTAAAACTTTCTTTAAAACTTTATATTTATTTTTTTTAAAACTCATTTTATATCTTTATTGTAATAATTTAAATTAATTACTAACCTATTTTTTTCATCCGTGCAAGTGGTTCCTGTATGTTCATAACGTCCGTCAAAAATAACTACTCTATTTTCTCGACTTAATATTTCTCTACCATTTTTAAAAATAGTTTTACCATTATTGGTATTAACATAATAAATGGCTGTCCACCATTTATGGTTCCAATCAAAATCAGTATGGTGATCAAATTTTTTAATATTTTTAGTCCGCAATAAAAGATTAGCTTTTATTCTAGCTATTGCTGTAGCATTTAATTTTTTTATTAAAGGATCTAACATATTACAAAAATCAGAGTTTGTTCCTCCTGTTTGATAAAACAAATGTGAAAATTGAAATTCATCTTCTTTATTATTTTCAGTAACACAACTAAAGTACCAAGGAAAATAACCGCTGTTCATAGTATCATTTATTTTATTAAAACTTTCCCAATCTAAAAAATGATCATATATAAAAATATCTTTCATTTTTATTTAAAACTATATCCTAAATTCCACACGACTAAAGAATATCTAGTGCCTCGTGTAATGGGTGTAACTCTATGCCAAGTATCTGAAGGAAAAACTATTAAACTTCCTTTACCTCCTATTTCTTTTACCCTATGGGGTTTACATTTTTTTACATCTTGATGATCTCTAAAATCAAATTCAAAATGTCCTCCTTTATAATCTTTAGGATCCGATAAATTTATAGTCATAGATATTTTTCTAAGTTTATTATGTGTATTTAAATTATTAGGAGTGTCATACGGTAAACTAGTATCTATGTGCCAGTTATAAAATTGATTAGGTCCGTATATGGTAAATTGAGCGGGCTCTGTCCAATCCCATTGAAAATTCCACTCTGCTTCTTTATTTGCTTGATGCACAAAAGGTTGAAGTTCTCTGTAAAGCCATTCTTCATCTAAAAAAACTACATCAGAGTTTCTATATTTTTTTGTATTTATTTGTTTTTTGTTTGTTATTTTTCTTACAGTTGCTTTTTTAACTTTGTGTCTTAAACCATACTTAATAACATCATCACAAAATTTATCTGATACAGCTTTTTTAAAATAAAAATATTTATGTTTTAAAATCATTGATGCATTTCCTCTCTCCAAGCTATTCCATTTTCTTGCCAATATACTGGCCACGTCCAACTTGTCATAGAATATTTAACTCCTGATGTAATAGGAGATACAGTGTGGGGATGCGTCACTTGACTAGGCCATATTAAAGCATGTCCTACTGGTATTTTTTTATTATCGAATTTTTGTCTTGGAAGTTTAAGTACACCACCTTTAAAATTATCATTTAATTTAACTACCATTGTTATGTGACTTACATCATTATGCAAATGTAATTCGTCTTTTTTACTACCATCATACCTAACAATAAATGGGTCAAACCAACCTATAACTTTCGTAGAGGGCCATTCTTTTTTTATCATTTTAGAAATAGTTTGAGAATAATGTATAGTAAAATCTTCAAAAAATTTTTCTCCCGCAAAATATCTAGATCGCATAATATTAAAGTACAACGTTGAATCTTTAGCAACTTTAGATTGATGCCAATAATTAAATTTATTTTTTAATTCATCTCCTATGTTACAAAGTTCTTTACAAAAAGATTCAGTAAATAAAGGTGTAATTAAAATATCTTTATGATTTTTATATTTAATTCCTGCATCTTTGTGCACACCTTTTAAATAATCAATCATTTAATAACACCAAGATACAAAAGAATATCTTGTTCCTTTCTTTATAGGCTTAACTAAATGTGGATATAAAAATATAGAAGGAAAAATAATTAAATCTCCAGCTTTAAATTTAATTTCATAATCATCAAACATTATAAATTCTCCACCTTTGTAGTCATCATTTAAGACCGCAACAATACTTAAAATTGGTATTCCTTTCGTTTCTCCATTAAATAAATCATGAATATGATCTACATGTTTAGACATAATTTGATTTTTTTTATATCTGTTAAATCTAATTTTAGAAAATCCATTCCAACTATTAATGGTGTCTCCACCAATTTTATCTGTAATAATATATTTTTCTATTGCTTTCCAGGTTAGTTTCATTAACTCTTCTAAATAAGTTAATTTTTCTCCCCAACAAATATTAAGTTCTTTACTACCGTTTTTAACATAAGTATCACTCGCATCTTGAAAGTTTTGATATTTGTGTTGTTCCCAAGTTTTATCTTTTTTAAGTTCTTCTAAAGAAGTTTTTAAAATATTATGGGGAATCCAATTATCTAACTGAAGTATGTAGTCTTTTAAATTTTTCATTTAATAAATTTTTTAGGTCTTAATTTATTACCTAGCTTCATTAATTTCCAAGCTACATTAACAAAATAATTTTGTGGTTGAGAGGTTGCATGTGCTTTAAACAACTCCTCTGTCCATTTTAATCTTTTTAAATTAAAATCATCATTAAGCTTTTTACTTACAAATCTGACATAATATAAAGGCTGGTTTTCTTTTATTTTAATTGGTTTTTTATCGTTTAATATTTCAAAGGTAAAATCTACAGGCCTTTGCCAACTGTGAATATCAAAGGTTCCACTAATAAATCTTGTGTTACTTACTTCACCATGTAAGAAAGGAGGATAAACTTCTAGCCACACAGGTTCGTCTGCAACAAACATATACGAAACTAAAACAGAACATAAAGCTTTATCTGTATCTGTATATTGTCCAAATCTAGGGTCAACCATATGGTCTACAAAACCTTGTTTTTGACTTACCCAAATTCTTTTTTCTTCTCTAAAATATTTAATTTCAACGTCAAATGGAGATTTAATAACATAAAAATTTTTTAAAAAATTAAAGTTAGAAGGACATTGTTTAAATAAACTATTTGTTTTTTTGTAAAATCCTGAAATTTTTTCAGGAGTTTTTATCATTCTTTCTAAAGATTCAATAAGATGATATTTATCAGAATAACTTTTTTTGAATGGTACCCAGCCTATTTTTGTCATTCCCAATTTTCCCTGTTTCTAAAATTAAAAGCTATGGCATATTTAACAGTATCATCTATTATTCTTTTTGTTTTATGTCTAAGATGTGCTCTAAATAAAACAATTTTATTTTTTATAATTTCTGTTTTTAAATTTAATTCAGGAAATTCTAAGTAGTGTCCTTTACAAGTATTTAAAAATAATACGCCTGATATACTGTTGCCAGAATGATCATGCAGGGCAGTAAAACAATTTCTTGTCATTTTATTTCCCCAAGCATCTTTTAAATATGAATTACCCATTTTTGTATCTAAATTAAAATGATCTATGCAAAAAGAAAGTGCAGCATTTAGATCTAAATCGTAAATAAAATACGTCCAATCCGTCATTTCTCCACGAACATTAGTTCTATGGTTCATATTATTTGGAAGAGTAATACCGTGTTCTATTTCTCTAATTAATTTTTTTGTATTTATATTTTCTAAAATACATTCATAAAAAAAAGTTGGTTTTTCTATATTTCTCTCTAAAATTAAATTAGTCTGTTTTACTCTAATAGCTTTCATAATGTATTGCTACATTATATAGATAAATAAAATCTTATGCAATAGTTAAAGTACCAGTAGATAAGAAGGTAATTATTGCACTTCCATCTTGAGAAGCAGTTATTGAACCTTCTGGACTGACTGTAACAAGGGGCACTAAAGCAGTAGGACATCTTAAATGAACTCTACCAGACCCTCCCGTTCCGTTTCCTCCGCCTTGAACTGGGCCGCCGCCTCCGCCGCCGCCTCCAGTATTTGCTGCAGCGTTTCCTCTTCCACCGGCTCCTCCGCCAGACCCTCCTGATCCGCCAGATCCGCTAGGTACGTTTCCAAATCCACCGCCACCTCCACCAGAGAATGTTTGTGAACTTGGTGAAATAAATGTAGTTGAACTTCCGCCGCCTCCTGGGCCTCCAGAGTTAGAATGTGATCCTGCTGATCCAGAAGCTCCTCCGCCTCCGCCACCAGCCGCTCCATAGGCCGGTCCATCTAATGAACCTGGTGATTGACCACCTTGTGCGCCTTCAGGTGGAGAGTATCCACCAGCGTTTCCATTTCCTCTTGGATTAGAACCTACATATCCTCCCGGTCCAGATCCACCGCCTGCACCTCCAGGCTGACCAGCAGCGTTTAAATCAGGAGATCCTTGATTACCTCCGCCACCGCCTCCGGTTGATTCAACCTCAAATGGGGTACCTGTAAATACTGAAGAATTACCACCAGATACACCTCTTCCAGATCCTTGTACTGGTGGTACTGATCCAGATCCTCCGGCTCCAACTGTAATTGTGTATGTTCCTGTTTCGACTTCTTGTTGACCTTGGGGAATTGAAAATTCTCTCATTCCGCCGCCGCCCCCGCCGCCGCCGTAGTTAGAACCTCCAGCGCCTCCGCCAGCAACAATTAAATAACCAAATGGAATTTTATTTGCTGATCCAGCTTGAAGACCAAATGCTCTTGATGCTGATGCTCCAAAACTTCCTAGTAGTGGCATAATCTTTCTCCTCCTAATTTATTACGCAAACTGTGTTTGAGACGCTAATACTGTAAATGTCGCCGAACCAGTTTTAATAACTGTATATGAATAAACATCTAATGAACTTGCATTACCAGAAGTTGGTGCAGATCCACCTTGATATTCTGGAGTAACGCTTGATCCATCGATTTGAACCGCTGAATTGTAATAAGGCGTTGAACCTTGTTTTACAATGTGAGCGATAGTAATTGATTCACCTGTGTCCATGATAGAGTCTAAAGATGTTGAACCATCTCCTCTAATGTTTAATGTCCAGTTAGCTGCTGCATCTGACGTAAAGTTTAAAACTGCTTGAGTGAGCACATCGTAAGCGATAGTGCCTGTAGCTGCTGTCGCTGCTGTTGTAACTTTTTCTGCAACACTTTGAATTTTACCTTGACCATTGAAAGTTGCTCTTCCATAACCTTTTGGTGTAATATTTAAATCTATATTAGCATCTCCACCGGTAACAGATATTGCTGGAGCAGTTCCAGTTGCTGCGTTTCCTATTGAAAATTCATTAACTGCAGATCCAGCTGTTACAAATTTAATTTGTTCATTTGAGTTTTCATCTAAAATAGCTTTTGTATTATCAATAATAATATTTTGTGCGTTAGTGTCTAAGTCTGCTGAAAGTTGTGGCGAAAAGTCAGATGATAACTCTGTAAATGCTGTATCAACAACATTTGTTCCATCTGAATAAACCATTTTTGTGCCTTTGTCAGCTGCTGCCCAAGTTACTCCAGTTCCCGAAGTAGTTTTAAATGTAACAGTATGAGCACCAGTAGTTGCGTTATCAACTACAAAAGTTTTTTCAATCGAATCAGGAATAGTTACATTAACTGCTCCTCCGATTGTTCCTGTTAATTTTAATACTGCGTTTTTACCGTTTGATAAAGCGCCGTTTGAAAAAGTTAAAGTTGCACCTGATGTGATACCTACGGCATCATAACCACCGATTGCTTGTTCTAGAATTAATAAGTTTGTGTTTGTAATTTGTCCCCAAGTTCCTGAGTTTTCTCCAGTAGCTTGAACTGTAAGTTTTAAACTTGCTGATGTCGAATTCGCCATATTTTTATTCTCCGATTTTCTTAATTTATTAAAATTTTGTTATAGTGTCAAACTATAATTATGCAGCGTTTGTATCGACTTCCTGCCATCCTGGAGGATCAACTGGTGCTGTGCCAGTGTTGACTTCGTTCCAAATCAATACATTTGTAGCTGTACCTAAGCTAAAAGTCAAGGCATTTCCTGAAGGAAATACATTACATTCTGTAAGCACATCGGCTACTGAATTTAATGCAGCTGTTAAACTAATTCCTGTAACATCTACTGGTGTATTTAAATCTACTGTTTCAGCTCCTAATGTCATAGTCATGGTTTGACCATAATTAGGATCAGCTATAAATTGACCGTTATTCCATCTTGAATTACCCCAAGTAGCATCGCCCCAAGCCATAGTAGTATCACCAGCTCCAGTGTTTGCATCTCCAGTAATATCAAAACTGTTTTGACCCGGTATAGCCAAACTAATTGACATTTGTTGACCAGTAACTGTTGCATCTGGTGCAGGGTCAACACCTGAGAAGTTTTCAGACATAGCCATTGCAAGTAATTCAGTTTGACCATTGCCCCAAGCTAATGTGCCCCAAGAAGATTTATATCCCCAGTATCCAGGAAGTTTAGACGTTATTTCAGCAATTGTAATATTATCTCCAATTACTGTTCCTAAAGTAGCGGACATTGCAATACCTGAAGGTTGAGCAAATGCAGGATTAAAGTTTAACTCTGCAACCATTGGTAGACCTGTCAACTCCTCAACAAAAGAAGCAAATGCTTCTACAGTTGCTGGAGCAGCAACAGTTAATGGATTACCTGAAGGTATTACATTTGAGTCACCATTAATTGTTGAACTACCAAGTCCTTCTGACATTGTCATTGCAATACCAGTTACTGCATGTAAGTTTCCTGATTGACCCCAAGTTTCTATACCCCAAGCATCAGAACTCCATCCTTGATTAATTTCATTTGTAATTGTTATACCACTATTATTAAGTGACATTGAAAGAGCTTCACCATTATTCCAATCACCAAAGCCCCATACATTAGCACCCCAAGCAACATTGTTAGGATTAGATACTGGAACTGTTAAATCTTGGTTTTGATTCCAAGCTCCTTGATTCCAAGAGTGAGCTCCCCATGAATTAACAACCATATCCATGATGCCACCCATACCAATGCCATGGACGTAACATAAATAATAAAAATCTGTAAAAGAAGATGGTGTTACTTCTACGTATCGGGTTGTAGCCGCATTAAATGTAGTGGTGTTAGTGTATTGAGAATAAGTAACGGCACCGTCTAAATAATAAGTTACTCCAGAAGTTAGATATTGATCTTTGCTGGTAGTAGTAGAAAATATTAAAGGATGACCGTCATTAGTGCCTGCACTTTGATCAAAACGCAAAGTAGAATCAGCAACCCAGTCAACTGTACCAGGTCCTGTTGAATTTCTAACTCCGTCTAAATAAAATACATTACCTGTGCCGCCACCATACAAGTTTCCACTTGCTACGGTAACCGTGTAAGTTTTATTTGCCATAGGAGTCTACCTCCTATTAGCCCGATATTCTTAGTATCGCTGCTGTTGATGTTGGCGCTGGAAACTGAATTGTGAAAGTTCCTGATGTAGCTGTTTTGTCTGC
>Ga0208919_1001351_pt1 | contig 14231 bp, 21 predicted proteins | sample 4_EtaG_FD_184076 | JGI IMG/M metagenome (GOLD analysis project Ga0208919, IMG submission 184076) | Marine viral communities from the Subarctic Pacific Ocean - 4_ETSP_OMZ_AT15127 metaG (SPAdes) (version 3) | ecosystem: Environmental > Aquatic > Marine > Oceanic | place: Pacific Ocean | collected...
CTTCAATAGAGAGTTCCACCAATATCTCGCCATCGTCTTGCTTACCATATATCTTTGCAATGGCTTCCAAACTGACAACTGCCCTTGGAGGGTAGCGGTCATATTTATAGATGACACATGGCATTCTGTTTGCAGCTATTGCCGACTTTTCGGATTGCGCCCACCATTCTTTTTTGCAGCCGCGTCCATTTGCATAATGTTTAGCTTCAATGGAAAAGGGAAATCGCTCGTTGTCTGGGATTAGATCGCCGCCTTCAGCGGTTCTATATTGTTCTAGGTTTCTGGTGAAATTGATACCCAATTCTAAGAATAACAATTTAGCCAAATCACGTTCCCATTTCGCACCCTTGTTCCTTGAATTAGCCATCGCCGTCAATATCCTCCGGCCTAAGCTGTTGAAGCTGAATGCCCTGTTTATTAGCATCATTTAGAGCGCAAACCCTAAGATAAGTTGCCAACGGCATTCCTGAATTATTGGCGGCAAGTGTCAAAACTGCGTGTTGTGCTTCTGACATAACCACCCGACTTTCCTTTTTCATATAGTCTCCTTTTGTTTTCATAGGACGTTAAACGGATAAAAAGTGAAGATCAATAGTATTTTTTTTACATTACCCCTTGCAATAGGATGTTTATAGGATTAAATGTTTATTAATCAAACAGCAAAGGGAAAACAAAATGAAAACTTTAACACTTTATACTGGATACGGTGATCAAATAAATACTTTTGGCGTAAGAGTAAAAGCACCTAATGTTAAAACTGCAAGAAACGCTGACGGAGAAATGATTACTTTTGACCTAAGTGTGAAAAACGTATCTTTGTATCAAGGATATGACACCAAAGATGACGGAATATTTTGGGGTCTTGCTTCAGGTGCTACCTTGAAATCTTCTTACTCACAAGCTGATAAGGATGAGCAAAAAAGATTAAGGGAAGATGCTCCTGTTGAAAACGGAGATATTGTTTTGATTGAAGGTGAACAATATCAGGCAAAAGTTTTAGGAGATTATTCTAACTGTGTAGTTTTTGAAGCAGTATAAACAGAAGGGGGTTAATAGCCCCCTCCAAACAGCAAAAGGAAAAGATATGGACTTTTTGGATAAGATGCTTGGCGACTTAATTAAGCCACCAAAACACAAAACCCAAATAGAATGGGAAAAGAATAATAAAAAGTATTATCAGCGGTTGCGTAGATTGTGCCAAAAGCACGGCATCACATACAAACGTGATATGTCTTATTGGGATTTTAGCAAACCCATCGGAACGATAGGTGAGAATGAAAATATATTCTCTTATCAAGATGCTTTCTTTTATGTCAAAGAATACTTTGAAAAGGATCGAGCATGAATTACGAATACATAAATAATCAGTATGTGTTTCAGATTGACCAAGCCAGAAGATGTTTGTTGGCGGCAAAGGAACACACCAAACAGATGCAAGAACATCCGACAGAAGACGCGGCATCTATTGCAGAACTAGACAGCAAGATTGATGAATTGATTGCTGAACTCAATGACAGAAGAAAAGGGAAGTAAAATGAAATTTAAAGTGGAATGGTTGCAAGGTTATGGGGATGATGTCGAACCTAAAATCTGCACAATGGAGGACTTTGTTTCTGAAGAGTGGAATTTAGATGCTTATTTGGGTGATGATGGCATGATCCAAAAATTAAGGGAACTTTTAAGTTCAGAAGTTGGACAAAAAGTAACTCTTGCCGATTGCATGGGAGAACACATCATTGCAACAAAAGTGGAAGGGGAAAACTAAAATGCTTGATAAACAGGACATCATCATTTTTATTATAGCAATCATATTTATGACGATTATTGCAACCAACATTGACAGCTTTTTTGTAGTTCAATGATCTGCAAAAGATGTAATGGAACGGGCAAGATAGAGGTAAAAACAATTTACCCGATATTTTTTATGCCGCACTTTGCTAAAGTTGAGGTAAGATTAATATCATGCCCAAATTGTGAGGAGAAAGCAGATGGATATTTCACCAAGAGATCGGGAGATCAGACAGACACTAATTCAAACAGTAGATAGATTAGGTCAAGAGGTTCATTCTAAGGACGCCACAATAGACGTAAAAGTTGAATACAGTGTGGCAAAGCAAGGACTAGAAACACTTATGACACGGCTTCGAAACGAGGGATATAACGTATGAATTTATTAAAACAGTTTGAAGATACGTTTGGCCGGAAAGCAACCAAAAGTGAAGCACTTAAATTAATGAACTTGTCGGCACAACTAGATAAAGACAAAGTAAGAAAAACTTTGCACGGCAATACAAAAAACATATCAGCCGAGAATAAATTTAAACTGCACAAGAATAACGGTAAAAGGGAAAAATAAATCGTGAGGTAGGCATTACCTGTCTGGGAGAACAGTTTTGCCTCAATAAACTTAGCGAATAAATATGCCTACCCCTGACAGAATAATAACATATCGAAAAGAGCAAGAAAATGGATTATAAAATAATTATTGGAGATTGTATAAAGTCAATGCAATCCATGCCTGAAAAGTCTGTGCAAACTTGTGTCACTAGCCCTCCTTATTTTGGTTTGAGAAATTATGGCAATGATAAGCAAATAGGCTTGGAACAAACACCAAATGACTTTGTGAATAAGTTGGTGGACGTCTTTAGAGAAGTCAGGAGAGCTTTGAAGGATGACGGAACACTTTGGCTTAATCTTGGTGATAGCTATGGAGACAAGCAGCTTTTTGGCATTCCTTGGAGAGTTGCCTTTGCCCTGCAAGCTGATGGATGGTATTTGCGGCAAGATATAATCTGGAGCAAACCCAATCCAATGCCGGAGCCTGTCAAGGATCGATGCACCAAATCGCATGAATATATTTTTCTGTTAAGCAAATCACCAAAATATTATTATGACCATGAAGCGATCAAAGAAGATTGCTCGGAAAGCAATATTCAAGACTTTATGAGAAGAAAGACGCTAAATAATAAAGGTAAGGGATCGGGAACATATGAAGAAGCGAGACCCGATCTTGCCAGAAGTCGATCCGATTATATGCCATCTGACTTGAAACGAAATAAGCGATCAGTTTGGGAAGTAACACCAAAGCCTTATTCTGGCGCACATTTTGCAGTGTATCCACCGGAACTGATAGAACCGTGCATTTTGGCTGCAACTAAAAAAGGTGATACTGTGCTTGATCCTTTTGGCGGTTCTGGCACAACTGCCGGTGTCGCATTGAAGCATAAACGGAAAGCAATTCTGTGTGAATTAAATCCTGAATATGCAAGTATTGTTGATGATCGAATTAAGGACATTTTCCCCGACATCAATCAATATAACTTATTAGATATTTTGGAGGAGTAGAGCCATCGAATATTACACATTATTGACCATCGTTTATTCAATCGCTGAACATTCAGTGCAGTTTAGCGTATGGTTTCCAAGTGAAGCAGAATGTTGGAATGTCTTGCTTGAAACCGGCACGATTTATGATCAGGTAAATGGTGAAGAAGGTTATTGTGACATCAGTGATGTTGTGTCCAAATTAGTTAAACCCAAACCAAGACCTTGGTGAATTACTCCATCAACCAACTATAAATCTTTTTGGTTTCCTCTTGTCGGTGAGATAACCCATGATAACCGCCATTGATCTTTCGACTGATTGTCTTGATCGTTTCATCATCAACACCCTGATCGGCAAGAGCCATAAGGTTATTCTTGCGAAAGAACCATAAAGCACTTTCAAAAGCATACTTAGTTTCCACCAAAGAAGGGTTCTCCATAATCTCCGGAATACGCATATCTGATGAAAATGAACGATAATTGATCCGACCAGTAAGTTGGATGAAACCGCGCCCTATGTAGTCGATTGCATCCTGTTCCGAAAGATTGCCAAGAGACTTTCGCTTATATACTTTGGCTGCCAACGCTTCGGGGTTCTTTGCAAATGGTTTTGCATCATCGACTGTAGCGAACCTGGATGGCCAGACTGACTGTATTCTTTCAGGAGTGCTATAATATAAACTTTCCTTGGTTCGCTTAAATCCACCGCTTTCATGGCTTGCTTGGCCTAGTATGTGCGCCCCTCGCTTGGCTGACAGGTCATAATGTTTGCAAACGGCCTTTGCAGTATTACGGCCAAATGCCCCATCTGCAACCGCGCCACACTTGGATTGGAGTAGTTTCATTGCTGTACTCATTTTGTTATCCCCCTCTGCTTTTCATATGTTCTAAGACCACCTATGCCAAGCATACCGCCAAGAACGGTTAAGAGTGTTCCCATATCGAACTCTGGCAAATCAGGTATTTCTGCACCCATTGCACCCATTACAAAAAGGGTAATAGGCAAACCAAGAAAATGATAGCCAAATGCAAGGCTACAACACCAACCACAGAAAGGACGCCACCCACCTTTAAAAAGGCTTCCAGATGCCGCTTCCGCTGCGTTGACGCTAATCTGTGCCAACGCGAGTTCTTGCGCGTGTTTGTCCGACATCGTTGCGATCTCGTGCGCGAGTGCTGCCTTTTGATCTTTGTCCTCAATGACTTTATCCAGTAGTCCTGAAACTGGTCCTATAAGACTATTGACGATGCTCATTTTTTAGCCTCCATGTTCATAGATGCGTTCTTGCTTGTGCTTTTGCTTTCCATGCTAGAGAAGCCAAAGAAAGCCCCGACAAGAGCCGCAATACTTACAAAGTAGATTGAAGCCATCGAGCCAATGATTTCAGCCGCTTGGCTTAGTCCGGCTGCACTAGCTAAGATGACTGCAAAAGGATAGAGTAATAAGCCCAACAAAGAAAACCACGCCATGGCTCTTTGACTATCCCTACGTTTGTCAGCATCTTCAATCTCTTTTTTGCGTTCATAAATTGCAAGTTCATTCCATTCATCCGGCTCGATTGTGCCGTTTCCATTGGTATCTAACTTATCAAACTCTGTCATAACAATATCTCCTTGCTATGCTTAAATTGGTTGTGATTATAATAACCCTTTTTAAATCATCTGTATATACGGCATACACGCCACGCTTAATCTGCAACAATTTCAAGGCAAACCACTTCTTGACTTGAGTGCATAATCAATACCCTGCTTTTCTCGCGTTCTAGTTCACAAGCCTCTTTATCGCTGAATGTCTCTATTTGATAATATTTCAGATGATCAGTGTTAACAAAATGCAAGAATACTAAAACATAAATCATCTGAAAAAATCCCTGACATCTAGCCAATTCATGTAGTGAAGATAAAAAATCGATCCTACAAACGTAAAAATTAACAAAACGACTATGCCGACTATTGTAATCATTAGTTCTTGTCTTTGGATTGCATCGCGTCTGGCTTGTGCTTCAGCTTCCCTTTTTTCTGCCAAGACTTCTCGCCTTATTTTAAGCAGTTCTAAGTATTTGCTTCGGCCATATCGTTGCGTTATCCACTCTTTTAATTCTTCTTCACTTTCTGCCGCGTTTCTTAGCTTTGCCCATCTGTCAAAAGCTGTCTCTGATGCACTCTTACTAGACACACCTTTTTTCTGGAGTGTTTTCTTGGCTGCATCAGTAGCGTCAAAGAATTGACCGATTTGCTTGCCCATAGAATGGAGTGACTTGCCGGCTGTCAATCCTAATTTGATTGAAGATAATAAACTAACAGGATCGATTTTTTATCTCCCATCAGAATTGATCGGACGTCTTGTAAGATATTCTATTGTGTTTTCTAAAGTCTTAACTCTAGCTTGCAGTTTGACGATCTGATTGAATTGTAAAATAAAGCCTTCTTGCGTTTCGTATACGTCCTCAAATTCTTGATAAATTTCGTCAATACTTTCATCAAACGTGCTATATATTTCATCAATGGTTTCACCACCATCTTCTTCAACTTCAATTATATATTCTATAATTTCATCTATTTGTTCTGTGTTTTCTTCAACATCCCTTATTAAATTTGTGCGATCGGCTTGATTGTTCTGGATAGACAAAACTTCCAGTTCTTCACCAAGGCTTTCAATCGTGCTTGCTTGTTGGGCAGTCCACCAGATGAAACCTCCGATTTGAGCGATCACTACACCCACAACCGCTATTGATACCTTTGGCAACTTATCCGACATCAGATCACCCCACCAATGTAATCCTTAACAATAGAGCAATAATAAAACCAGAAGTTGCGAGATACATATATTCTAGTCTTTTCACCCTATTGAATAAATCACGCATTTGAATATCCACAGTAGTTTGCAGCGCAACTAATTGCTTCTCTAGGCCATCTATGCGTTCATGGGCTGATGATGCGCTGCGTTTGTTCATATTAGCAAGCCATTAATACACATGGCAAACAGAACGAACCATCATCATAGGTAATACTTACATTTGTTGATGTAACTTTTGCGACTGTTTTGCTGCGAACAATGTCATCATCTTGTGGCTTGGCTGTACCATCTCCTGCCGAGATAAGTAAATCACCTCTAGCAACTGTTGTGCCTTTAGCAATACGAATAATATTATCACCTGTCATTGCAACAACCAAATCATTGAAGCCATCTTCTTCTTCATCCCATTGCTCAAAAACCCCTGCAACATTTGGATCACCTTCTACAGATGAAACTGCCATACAGTTCAACTGTTCGTTATCTTCTGTGTAAGCATCAACAGCAGGAGTTTTTTCATCACCAACTTTAGCGTAAACGGCTTCCGTTTTAAAATCTCCAATCTCTTTACCTTCTGGGATTGTGTCACCATCTTCATAATATGTAGCCTCTGTAACTAGTGGCAGTGCATCACCTTCTTCATAGTACGTGGCCTCAACAGCGTCATGTGACCAAACAGCCATTTGATCAAGGTTAGTCATAACTGTACCTCTTAAAAGTGATGTGTCTCTTGATCCATCTGTAAATTGAGACCATCTAGATAAGTGGCCACCAACTAGCGAAACTGTAGAACCTAAAACTTTTATTTCGCCTTCTTCTGTACCTTGACCAAAAAATCTAATTATACTTCCATCAGTTCCAGACCTATTTATATCTAAAGGATTTCCGGAAGCACCAATATCAGTTTGGCCATTTGTTCCAAAAACAACACCAGCAGTTGGAAAAACATCTGCGGTCTGAGAAATAAGAAAAACACCAGACCCTAAAATTCTAGCACGTTCTGTATTGTTGCTGCCTAAAATCAAAGGATGATTTGTTACTGTCTGCAAAACGGATTTTGGATCAGCAGTATTGTCTGCTCCAAACACACTACTTACAGAATTTGATTGAACGTATACCTGACCGCCACCAGTGCTTGCAGTGCTAGTAACTGTAAGGGCTGTAAAATTAGTGTTACTTTCTGGTGAATTATCTCCTATTCCCACATTGCCGTTTGTATCTACCAACACCCTTGTAGTACCAGACGAACCAGTGCCAAAAGTTAAATTATCAGCACTGTCAGCAGAAATAACTGCCCTTGTTGTGCCGCCTGCTGCGTGCTTAAAACTTATCTTTTTTGCTTGTATCAATTCAATATCGTCAGAAAATTGAATAGAACCGTCACTATCTACAACAAAAAGCCTTGTTGTGCCGTCGTCCGTTTTTAAAGCAAGTCCATCACCATCTTTGGCTTGAATTACCCCTGTTGTAATCTGCCATTCGTTATTTGTCTGATCTAATGTTGCAACTTCGATAAAAGCATTATTGGCTTCATTTCTAATAAATAGCTTATTACTGGTTTCATTATAAAACCATTGATTAGCAAAAGTTGTGCTAGGTGCAGATGTGCCAGAATTATTTGTTGCTATAGCTTGCAAGGCATTGTTTAAATCAGCCCTCGTAGCAGGAAAACCCTGATTAGCTATATTCATGTCATGTTGTGCCATTTAAACGATCTCCTTACCAAATCCTTTTGCCACATAGTCAAGCGTAACTGAGTTTGTGCTTTGACTATTACCAGAAAATACTTCTATATCAAATCCCGCTCTGGTTTTGTTCGTAATAACATATCTCTCACCATCTGCCAAGTTCGCCAACGACAATCCAATAGCAGGAACACCCTTGAACTTAGTCGGAAAAGTTACGCTTTTCGTGCCAGTGAAAGTAATATCAAATTCTGACTGTGTTCGCTCTGGCATATCTATTTCTGCCCTAAGTTCTCTAATCGCAGGAGAAGCCGCGCCATTTGTGCATTCTAATATGCAACGAAATTGCATAGCTCTTGCTGTTATGTCTGCAACGATAAATGGTTGATAAGCTGTATAAGTTGGTGAACCAGATGGATCATCGTTAGTATGGCGCAACTCAAATCTAGCTGATGTTACGTCAAACTGGGCAGGATCACCGTCAAAGTCTCCAAGACGAGCATCAAAAAGCCCTGTGGCACTGTCAAAATCGTTAACATAATCTAAAAAATCCACTTTAAATTTAGGGTATATTCGGCTTGTATATACTTCACCAAAATCTACCGTTGTATTAAAATCATATGTACCAGATGCAACTGTGCCAGAAAACCCATCGAATAAACCAAGAGCATCATCAAAGTTTCCTGCGCCGCTATCAAATTGATCTATAGTATCTAAAGCCAGATAATCGCCTTCACTATCCTCTAGCACCACGACATTCGTTCTAGCTCCTGCAAAAACTGGATCTTCTTGTATTGTTTGAATGGCGTTAAAGTTCTCGACATTATTGGGATCGACTAACACAACAAAACTTGCAGCCGCAGCCGAAACACCGCCTATTTTATCTATAGCCTTAATAAAGTAAGTGCCTGTCTTTGCAGGAACGACTGCCGTGTTTCCAGGTCTGGAAATCTTATCAACTATATCAACTGCGTTTTGATAACTTGCTCCGGATGTTTCTGATGAATAGCGAACCTTATAATGTGATAAATCTAAATTGCCTACTGGTGTCCAAGACAAATTCAACGCGTTTCCTGTTACATTACCAGTAAAGTTTGTTACGTTATCGGGAGGACTTGCAAAGGCTGATAGTTGCTGTCCTGCTGTTGAGGTAAACGGACCTGCTGCGCCAAAAGCATTAAACGCTCTTGCCCTGACATCATAATTATCATCGCCTAAACCATTTACCTCGAATAATCCGTTTCTTTGCTTGCCAACAGAAATAAAATTAGTGTCACTTGTTCTTTTGTATTGAGCCTCAAATTCAACGGCATATGGCTCATTAGAAGTTACTTCAATTATAAGAACACCAACGGCTGCTTGATTGACTATACGCAAATCAAAATCAACGCCAAGCCCGACAGTTGGGAGATCGGTTGCACTTGGGAGAGTTGTCGAGTTTAGTTCAAAGGATATTTCTTCTGCATTCCAATCATAAACGGCTGAACTTATTTCACGCAAAGTCATGGTGACTTCTAGTGCTTTATCTTGACTTATTCCAAACCGCCAATCTGCAACTTCAAATGTTTTGCTACTAAATCCAAGTCTTGTGTTTGTAACACTGACAACATCACCGATTTGAAGCTGTAAAGCTCTTAATCCAAACGTGCCAGATATTGTTAGCTGTTCTCTGTTTTTAAACAACGCAATCTTTGCAATTCTTTGTGCCATCGTTGATGTTGATGTGAACGGCAATGGAATGTCTTGAACCACTCTTTCGCCGCCATCTATTGTTTCGAAAGTGTCTGAAACAAGTTGTGGAAAGTCTGTCGGCTGATAATCTGTTTCTGGCCCTGCAAACATACCAGTAACCGAATTAAAATTATCTCTGCGACTGTGCCGAGTGTTTACTTGTAAGTTACTTCTTAAATCGTCTTCAGTAAGCGTTAAAACAGATGACGTAAATTCTCCTGCTTTTACACCCCATTGACCTTGAGTATAAAATATTGTTCCTGCCATTGATGCAGTCAAATCAGTTATGACATCATCAGGAGGTAAGGAAGTGACAAACGATCCATTAACTGTATAACGCTTTTCTGTGCCTCCTGCCGATAACGATACATTTTCATCACAAACATTTGCGGCTGCGGCAAAGATAGTTCTGTTTATTTCTGTTCCATCTACACCAAGACCAAAATCACTCTCTAAGTAATCCATCAAACAAAGTGCAGCATTTGACGTAAACTCTGCTTGATTTGTATTTCTTGGATCGTCGATCTTTCTACCTTGCACAATCGCGCTGAATACTGGTAATCCTTGAGGAAATACACTAGTATCAAACTCAGCCCTGATATAAATATATGCAATATTTTTTGCCTGATGCGCTGTTGTCCATGCACTATCTTCAGCCACTAAATCAGCATCAGCAGGCTGATTAGCTGTTCCTAAATGCTTATTTATTCTTAAGGCTGAGTTAACGACAGCCCCATCTGCATCTTTGATCTGGAAAGCGTCATTAGTAACAAATCCATTTCCGTCTAAAGTAAGAGCGACATTATCGGCAAATACTGTGCCGATCGAATTACATTCATGCCCTGCCAAAGCTATCAAGGTATGCAGATATTTCTGATCGTCTGTAATAGAACGATAAAATATCACACCACCAACACGCTGTTCACCGTATATAATTGCATGATCAGAAGCAGGAGCGACAGCATTGACGTTTGTTCCGTATCCTTTTTGTGCCGCTGCAACTGATGCCGCAGCCGATCTAGCTTTGGCTAGGCTCTTTTTTTGCAGTGCATTGATAGCATAAGCAGTGACAGCCGTGTAAGCTGCATATCCTGCAACCGTTGCAATGGTGGTTCCCAGAATTGCAGTTGCGCCTATAGTTCCGGCGGCTGTTCCCAATATCGCCCCTGCCGCTGCAATAAATATCTGAACCATTAATCAACGCTCCAAAACAAATCATTCTCATCTATTATAGAGAATACCATGCCATCGCTTCCCAAGAAAGCCGCTAAATCACTTGTAACCACTCCGAGCAAAACAGGCATTATTCCGATAGTCTGATCAACTGGCCTTCCAACTATCGAACCTCTTGGTGGAAATCTTCCTGTAAATCGTTCTAATCTATCATCGAGCATATCAATTACTGTGTCATATTCTTGAGTATATAATAATTTTCTATATTTCCTAAATGCACCTGTCGCAGTTGTATAATCACCAATCCAATCATCTGCAAAACTTTGACCTCTAATTACTTCTGCACACTTATTTACAAAAGTCAGACAATCATGTTCGCCCCAAACAAAAGGATAATCTTGCAAGCTGTTTACATACTCAGCTAACTTAATATCCCAATTTGGAACACGCATTAGCCACCGCCACCCCATTGCAATCTTTGGTTTTGTAGGCTTTCAACAAAATCAAAAGCAAGATCGCCTGTTGTGTTTGTTGGCAAAGCTGAAGTATTCCTTTTTTTCTGACTTTCAGACGTATATCTGCGAGTTCTAGGACGTTCTAAATCAATCAATCTGCTTTCAATAGATGTCGTTATAGTTGATGTTTCTGGACCTTCATCAATAGCCATAGTGTCCAAGTAACCAGTGAAAACCAATATTCCTGATTGATTTACAGGACTTGACCAATCTATGAAACCAAAATGAATATTGCAAAGTCTACCCTGATAAGGTGTGCTTAAAGCGTGTACTAAAAGATTTGACGGAATACCGCTTAACGTAAGATTAACCCCTTTTGCACTTATATCCTGACTTTCACCTACATCTGATATTGATAAAACATCTCCAACACCGCTATATGTATTATTCCCGTTAGAACTTACTAAAATATCTCCGAACCCAGTCCAAACACGCACCGTTTCAGTGTCAAAAAATATCTCTACTGCATAAAAAGGAGAAACTTCAGCATCATCTAACTTGCTAAGAATATTTGCTATATTTGACCTGGCCATTATATCGCCTCAACACCACCGAAAGTAATACCGAAAATAGACGCTTCGTTTATATTCCAGTTCTGTTCATTGCTTGCTAATCTAAAACGTCCAACTGTGTTAGTTTTAGTGACGGCCGCATTATCAGCCGGAGCCGTTCTTATGTATGGCCAAATGTCTAGTGAAACTTCGCCTGATCCATTACTATCAGCATCAGCAAGAACTTTGTGAAGTGTTGCACTTCCGGCTGTTCCTAGCTGAATATAATCCCCTGCCTTGAGCCATCCGGTTTGTGAAGCCGTGCAACCATCTATGTTTAATGTGCCACCTGTCTGACTTGCTCCGTTGACCAATGGAGTGCCTCCGGCTGAACCTCTAGGACTAGCACCAACCGGATCGCCAAGCGTAAACGTGCCAAACCTACCGCGCAAACTCACCAAAAAAGCCACCCATTGTTCTGCATCGGCTCTGGACATTGCCGGAAGTGTGACATCACATTCCCATCTTTGTCCGGCATGTGCCACTGTCTGTTGTTGATAGGTAAATGGTGACATACTCATTCCGACAGTATTGACCGCCCTGAACGTAATGTTGGATGGTTTAACGTGTGTTGGTGATGCTAAAGGATAAGTAATAGCCATTAGAACGCATTGGCAAAGCTGCCACCCCTTCTTCGAGCATCCAAGACAGCCGCCTTACTAGCTTCGGCAATCTGTGGAAGCAGTGTTTGTATTTCGTTTCTGACAGTCTGTTGGACGCCAGTTGTCACGTTGATGGTTTGCTGCACGACAACGCCGCCACCGCCCAAGTTTTTATTCGGGATAACTGTGCCGGATCGATTAGGTATAAACATTTCTGGCCCTCTTTCGCCAACGATATACGGTTGATTGCCAGAAACCGGCCCTCCGTTCGCACGAAAAAAACCACCGGCTAATTTCATAATACCGCCAACTATTCCAGAACCAGTTCCGGCAGCCGCATCAAATGAACCGACAATACGCTGAACAACCATAACTTCAAATAGTTTTGCAATAATATCTGCCGCCATCTGTCTGAATGCGTCCTTGACCGATTTTGTTCCTTTTACTATGTCCATAAACCCACGCTCAAAAGATGATTTTATGCTATTTGCAAAGCCTTGCATCCTGTCTTGCAGTTTCTTTACTTCTTCTGCACTTTCTTTAACTTGCGTTGAAAACAAGCCAAAAAGATCAAACTGGACTATCTCTTTAAGATCGTTCTTGAGATCAGTAAATGATTTGAATGGCTTTTCTAGTTCATTTGACAAGGCAACTCTATCCAAAAATAAATCTCCCAACGCCTTTTGTACGTCTAGGATTTTACTTTCCAACTGGTCAAAAGACTTCTGACCAATATCTTCAGGAAAAGATGTCTTAAATAATCTGTTCAATTCTCTTGCAGTCGTTTGTGCAAAATCAACAAAACCCCTTGATAAGCCAAGAAACAATTCCATAAATCGTTGTCTTATTCTTATGATAACGATTTGAACATTCACATTTAACAACTCAATAGCATCAAGAGGACGGCTAAACGCTTCTTTTACAAAACCTGGAATAGCTTGAATAATTCTTATAAATCCAAGAAAACCCCTTATCAAAGTGTTAATTGTCATCATTCCGGCAATCCTAAAAGCATTGAAAACATCCTTTAGAACTTCTAAAGCCGGAACTGCAAAACTTAGAAATGGCTCGAACGCCGGTTTCACACCTTTTCCTAATGCATCAAAGTCAAACGATACACTTTTTGTATTTTTACGCATCATTAACAATGCACCACCAACAGCAACCAACGCACCCACAATCATACCTTTTGGGCCGAATATCGATGCCAACTGTGGGCCTTGCATTGTCATAATACGCAATGCGTTTGTACCCATTGACGCTTGCACCGCCATATCCTGAAACTGTAGTGATGCCATTCCAAGGTGTCTTGTCAGGTTGCCTTGTGACCTAGCAACCATCCTACCGGCTGACGCATGAGTTCTCATTGATGATGTCGCAGTTTGCATTTGCTTGCTGACATGGCCAAGCTGCGTTTGGACTTTCTTCATTTCAGGAACGGCATTACCGACAGCGTTCATTTCAAACGTGAGTTTCTCAACTGCCATCTTTTTCCTGCTCCTGTTTTATATTAAAGTACGCGATCCATTCGTTATATTCCGAAACGCTTATATCTTCTATTTCTTCAATCGTCTTGTGTAATAATTCAGCCAATGCCACCAAATTATAACGGAATGGATCGCTCCTTAGTTTTTTTCCTGTTCCTCGACTGATACTGTTTCAAATATCGCACCAAAGACCTTTGCAATAATATTTAATGGTTCACCCATCAAAATAAACTTATCACCTACATCGAAAGCCTTTTCACCTTCTTTGGTCATTGCTTTCAATATGATCATATCAACCATTGCATCCATAGTTGGATTATTAATGAAGTCTTTATGCTTCTTTTGTATCTTAGACATATCCCTTGCAGC
>Ga0208919_1001352_pt1 | contig 14230 bp, 9 predicted proteins | sample 4_EtaG_FD_184076 | JGI IMG/M metagenome (GOLD analysis project Ga0208919, IMG submission 184076) | Marine viral communities from the Subarctic Pacific Ocean - 4_ETSP_OMZ_AT15127 metaG (SPAdes) (version 3) | ecosystem: Environmental > Aquatic > Marine > Oceanic | place: Pacific Ocean | collected...
AGAGCACGCCCGAGCAGCTCGGCGCCGCTCATGCGTTTGTGGCACAGCGCTGGCCGCCGCGTAAATGGGTGCAGGAAGCTCCCCAAGGCGAACTCCCCATAGGACTGTTGACCCAGAGCGGACGCGCCGAAGGGAGCGATATCAGCGTACCCGCCAACCATCAACAGTTGGCGGCAACACCCAGCTTAGCCGGGTCTTTTTTTGATTTTCCGCCCCCGCCCGGCAAGCCCCAGCGTGAAACCGGCACTTCGCTGGGCTACACCAGTACGGGGTTACGTTGGCACCCAAGCGAGCGCTTCGACCTGGATAGCTTGGCCACCTGTTTGGGAGAACTCCCCAGAGAGGCACGCATTAAAGGCGTGTTTCATACCGATAGCGGCTGGAAACGCTTTAACCGCGCCGGAGGTACGCTGAGCGTTGAAAGCAGCGCGTGGCGGCAAGACTCCCGGCTGGAAGTTATTCTTCCCGATACGAGCCCCGCTCTCGATATCGAAGGCCAACTCCGCTTACTGACGCTGGGTTAAGCGCCCGTAATCAATCTCTCGATGGCCTCTGCAGTAACCGGCCGCCCAAACAGATAGCCTTGATAAGCGTGACAGTCGTGCGCCAGTAGCCACGCCTGCTGCGCTTTGGTCTCTACGCCTTCTGCAATGACCTCTAGATTGAGGCTCTCTGCCAGGGCAATGGTACTCTCGACAATCGCTGCGTTGGCTTGGCTTTCGAGCACCTGCTGCACAAAGGATTGGTCAATTTTCAGTTGATCCAGCGGCAGTTGCGCTAAATAGGCCAGGGACGAGTAGCCGGTGCCAAAATCATCCAGAGAGAAGCGTACACCGCGCGCTTTAAGGGCAAGCATTTTATCTCTGGCGTCGTCTCGCGCTTCCACAAACAGTGACTCGGTCACCTCCAGTTTTAGCCGCTGAAGCGGCGCCTGAGTGCGCGCAAACACCCCCTCTACACGAGCCAGAAACTGCTCATCGCGAAACTGAAGCGGACTAATATTCACCGATATGGTCAGTTTGCTTAGCCGTGGATGCTGCGCCCAACGCGCTAATTGATAGCAGGCATCTTCCAATACCCATTCGCCTACATCGTTTATCAGCTCATTGCTTTCCAGCAGCGGAATGAAATCGCCTGGTGAAACAATGCCGCGTTCAGGATGATGCCAGCGCAGCAGCGCCTCAACGCCAGTGATCACGCCATGGTGATCCACTTGGGGCTGATAATAGAGCTGCCACTGCTGGCTGGCCTGCGCTTGGCGCAGATCCGCTTCTAATTTCACATGGGCCAGAAGCGCAGCCTGCATCGAGGGGTCAAAAAAGCACACGCCATGGCGGCCGTTGTTCTTAGCCTGAAAGAGCGCCATATCTACCTGCTGCAGGTAGTCATCCACGCCGTACTCATTGCTGGCCATGATCGCAATACCAATACTCCCCGTCACCGTGATGCTCTCTTCGGCCAGAGTGATTGATTCGTTAAGAGTTGCCAGCAGCTTGTGCGCAATACGCTCTGCCAGCCGGGTGGTTTGAGCGTAATTGCTATCCACGCCTTCGATTAATACCGCAAATTCATCGCTTCCCAGCCGCGCCAAGGTATCGGTATCGCGCAACATCTGCCCCATTCGCCGAGCAACGCTCTGCAATACTTGATCCCCCGCATAGTGCCCCAGAGTGTCATTGATTTGCTTAAAGTTATCGATATCGATAAATAGCAGTGCGCCGCAACGCTGATGGCGCTGAAGCTCTTTAAGGGCATTACCTATGCGATCCATAAACAGCCGCCGGTTGGCCAACCCGGTTAAGGTGTCATAAAATGCTAGCTGATGAATCTCTTGTTCAGCGGCTTTACGCTCGCTGATATCGCTCATGGTGGCCACGTAGTGAGTTAAGGTGCCCTCAACGCTGTAGACAGCGCTAATGGTTAGCCACTCGGGAAACAGTTCACCATTCTTACGCTGGTTCCATATCTCGCCTTCCCAGTTGCCGGTTTTGATAACACGCTTCCATAAACGGCGGTAAAAGGCGGCGTTTTGTAGCCCAGAGCTAAACATGCGCGGATTGTTACCCACTATCTCCGCTTCGCTATAGCCGGTAATGCGGCTGAAGGTCTCATTCACCTTAAGAATGATGCCCTGTGGATCGGTAATAAGGATGCCTAAGTGCGTCTGGAAGGCGGCAGCGGCGATTTGGGCCTCGGCACGGGCCTGTTCACGCTCCTCAATACGCTGACGTAGTTGATGCGACAACGCTAAACGATTCAGGTAGTGGCGCGCCCCCCAAGCACCCAGCAGGGCAATCACTGCCGTCACCAACATTAAAATCAAAGCACGCTGCCGCCAGGCCGAGAGCAATTCGTGAAGATCAACGCCAACCACAGCCAGCATCGGATACTCGCCTACTCTCAGCATGCGAAACAGCCGTTTGCGGCCATCAATAGGTGAGTCAATGTTGATTGACCATGTGGACTCACCACGGGTAAGCCACTCGGCCGTTTCTGGGCTCTCAATTTGACTGCCAATCGAAAATGGCTTTTCGGGGGTCGGGTAGCGAGCAATAAATTTTAATCCGGGGTCGACCAGGGCAATGCTCTCGCCGTCATAGACACTCATCTGCTCCAGGGCGTCGGCAAACACTTCAGGTACAATGCTAGAGATGACCACCCCAGCAAACTCGCCGGACGAGGTTTCTAATCGTCGACCATGGTACAAATAGTAGCGTTGGTCACTGATAGACCAGTAAAGCGGGGTAATCAGTTCTTCTTGTCCTGCTTGCTTAAAGGCATTAAACAACGTCGTATCGCTGATATCAGCACCTGCTCTTCGGCTGCTGCGGCCACTCGCCATTACTCGGCCTTCAGCGCTCAACACAGCGATTTCGTCCACCATGGGCACATACAGGGTCAGGTTTTCTAGCGAGCGCTGAAGGGCCTGGGCATTATCGCTATCTGGCATGCCTTGCAGGGTTAGCATCTCAGCAAGCCCAAAAAGCGCTTGCCCGCTTTGTGCAAATACGCCTTTTGCCCACTCAGCAACCACATTAGCGCGGGCGGTAATCCGCGACTCGGCGGCCTCAATTTCTTGCCGATACTGTTCACTCAGCAGCCAGCCGAAAAGCACCATCATGACCAGCAGTGCTAGCAGATATAGCGCAATCACATGGCGGCGCTGTTGGCGATAAGTCTTGGTGGCTTTCAATACATCATCATTTACATCATTGGAGGTAGCGGACATCGCGCAGAAGCCTTATTCAGGTAACCCAGGGGGACACCTGATACAGTGTAAAAAGTAACTAAAAATGATACATAACACGCGCTGACACGTGGCTTTATCCGATAGTGCCGCGGTGCTTTTAGGATGTATATCAGTTTTTATCACCGTTAATGCCCTGAAAAGCGTGACGTTATGCATGGATAGCCAATCTACCAGGAAATTGTTATGGCATCGCTGGGCCAAATGAGCGACTACGAGATACGCCTAATCCGTATTTTTAAGACGGTCGTTGAGTGCGGTGGCTTTACCGCGGCGGAAACCACGCTGGGCATTAGTCGTTCGGCGATTAGCCAACACATGAACGACTTGGAGGGGAGGCTGGGGTTTTCGCTCTGCCAGCGGGGGCGTGGCGGGTTTAGTTTAACCGAAGAGGGTAAAGAGATTTATCAGGCAGGGTTGACGCTACTGACCGCGCTTGAAACGTTTAAAAGCGACGTTAACGCCCTGCACCAAACGATTAAAGGCGAGCTGAATATCGGCATTACCGATAATTTGGTGACACTACCCGCCATGCACGTGACCAATGCACTGGCTGAGCTCAGCGCGCCGGAGCATGAGGTCACGCTGCATATTCATATGGAGCCTTCTGACGCGGTCATTCGAGGGGTGATGGATGGCCACTTGCACGTCGGCGTAGTGCCTGCAGTGAACCTGCCCACCAGTTTAGAAGCGCGGCACCTTTATGATGAGCCATCATATCTTTACTGTGCGGCTGGCCATCCCCTGTTTACGGAGGACGACGACACGCTCAGTGGTGCTGATATCGCCCAACACTCGGCTATTTCGCCCCGCTATCCGCTACCGGTTGAGGCCCGACAGGCGCATGATGCGCTAAGCCTTCGTGCCTCAGCATCCGACCGAGAAGGCGCCGCTTTTTTGATTCTTACCGGGCGATTTATCGGCTTTCTGCCTGAACACGTAGCTGCACAGTGGGTGGCAGCGGGCAAGATGCGAGCGTTGCATGCCAACACGCAGCACTACCGCATCCCCTTTGTGCTGATCACCCGCCACGACCGCCGCCCCAACCGAGTGGTCGATGCGTTTCTACGCTTAATCAAAAGCAGCTAAACCCGGCAGTATGTTTAACGCTGCTCGGTTGCCTCATTGGCCATTATCGGCGCTGGCCCCGCCTGGGGCGATGACGCCAACACTTGGCTTGCCACATAGTAAACAATTGCCCCCAGCGCCGAGCCGGTAAACCAGCCGTAGTCGTAGAACCAGTTCATGGTGCCAGTTAACAGCGATAGCAACGTAAGCGCCACCGGCACGCCAAAGGCGATAAAACCCGCGATGTTCACCGCAGGATAAGCATGGTTATCCATATACAGGCTGGGCACATCCAAACGCTGCTTTTTGATCAGGAAGTAGTCCACCGCCATGATGCCCGCGATGGGCCCCAGCAGGCTGGAGTAACCCAGCAGCCAGTTGGAGTACATCTGCTCCAGAGAAACCCCTGGCGGAATAACGCCCGCTTTTTGCAGCAGATCGTAGCCCATCAACAACACGCCCACCGCGCCAGTCATCAGCACGCCGCGCGTCTGGTTAATCAATTTGGGCGCAATGTTCTGAAAATCGTTGGTAGGCGACACGATGTTAGAAGCCGTATTGGTAGAGATCGTGGCGATAATGATCAACAGCATCGCCAGTACCACCCAGAAGGGGCTGTCGATATAGCCAATCAAACGTACCGGGTCGGCAACGGTTTCCCCTACCAGCGTTTCGGAAGCAGCGGTTAACACGACACCGAGTGCGGCAAAGAAAAACATCGTTAGCGGCAGCCCAATCACCTGACCAACGATCTGATCTTTTTGGCTTTTGGCAAAGCGACTGAAATCGGGAATATTCAGCGACAGCGTGGCCCAAAAACCCACCATGGCGGTTAAGCCCGCGAAGAAGTAGCCGTATACCGATGCCCCTTCAGGCCGCGACGGCGGCTGTGCCAGTAGTTCGGACATCGACATATTTGGCCACGCCCATATCATCAGCCCAACACCAACGGCTAACAGCAGCGGTGCGGCGAAGGTTTCCAACCATTTAATCGACTCTGCACCACGAATCACCACATAGAGGTTCATCGCACCAAAGACAAAAAAGCCGATGACTTCACCAACACCGCCCATCGCAGCCCAAGCGGGAATCAACTCGGAGAGCAACAGATGAATGGCCAAACCGCCAAACATGGTTTGAATACCAAACCAGCCGCAGCCGACCAGGGCGCGCACCAGACAGGGTACGTTGGAACCTAAAATACCGAACGAAGAGCGTAAAACCACCGGAAAAGGAATACCAAACTTCGTACCGGGAAAGGCGTTTAAGGTAAGAGGAATCAGCACGATCACGTTGGCCAACAAAATGGCAAACAACGCCTCCCCCACGCTCAGCCCGAAGTAGGCGGTTAATACCCCGCCTAGGGTGTAGGTGGGCACGCAGATCGACATGCCTACCCAGAGTGCCGCAATATTCCACTTACTCCAGGTGCGCTCGCTGGCCTGGGTAGGCGCAATATCCTCATTAAAGCGCGAACTACTGCGTACATCGTCCCCTACATCTAGCTCTATCAGCCCACCTCGATCCACCATCTGAGAGGTTGTTTCGGTCATTTTTTATCTCCTCAGCATTGCGTTATTGCGCTGCCTAGCTCCCACGGCCAGTGGAGCTTTTCAAAAAGGCGCTTAGAAATCATGGCTTTTAGAAAACATTGTTTTTCAAAACCATCGTTCTTAGAAACCATAGCTTTTAGAAAACAAGCAATAAGCATGCCTACTTGAAAAAGCAGGTCAATTAACTCATTGATTAAAAAGCTGCCTTCCTGGACAACATTATTATTGTTAGCTTGTTATCTTTATATTTTCCCCACCTAAAACAAAAACCAACTAAACAAAGCTAGATCAAAAAAAATATTTGCACCAATTTCAAACAGAAAAAAACCAAAAACACTCGCTATAAATATACCAAACCAATGATTTTAAAAGAATAAAAAAACCATCCAAAACAGTGCAAGACCTCACCAAAAAAGTGAATATCACCAAATGGAACAATAAAAATAAGCAAACTCAATGAGTTAAAGACGATTTAACAAATCTCCTTTAAAGACTTGCTAAAACCACCTACCCAGCGCTACTTTCAACAAAAGCTGTCTATTTCGTCAGCTTTACAAAACTAGTTTCAAGAACACTACAAACATACGCTACACATCAACAATCAGAGGGAGCGTCTCATGCAGAATATGAAAATCGGGTTGATTCAGATGGGCCTGAAAACCAGCACCGATCTTGAACCAGAAGCTATTCGCGACGCCATGAACGAGGCACATCTGCCAATGATTCAGCAAGCGGCTGACCAGGGCGTGCAGGTGCTTTGCTTCCAGGAAGTGTTTAACCAGCCCTACTTTTGCCCCAGCCAGGACGGCAAGTGGTACGCCGCCGCCGAGCGGGTACCGGAAGGCCCTACCTGCCAGATGATGCAGAAGCTCGCCGCCGAGCACCGCATGGTGATCATCGTGCCGGTGTATGAAGAGACTGAAACCGGTGTTTACTACAACACCGCAGCGGTATTCGACGCTGACGGCAGTTACTTAGGCAAGTACCACAAAACCCATATTCCCCAAGTAGCCGGTTTTTGGGAAAAATTCTTCTTCAAGCCGGGAAAATCCAACTGGCCAGTGTTCGATACTGCCTACGGCAAAATCGGCGTGTATATCTGCTACGACCGTCACTTCCCCGAAGGCTGGCGGGCGCTTGCTCTCAACGGCGCTGAGGTGATTTTCAACCCTTCCGCCACCGTGGCCGGTCTTTCCCAATACCTGTGGGAGTTAGAGCAACCTGCCTCTGCCGCCGCCAATGGCTGCTTTATCGCTGCGATCAATCGAGTTGGAACCGAGGCGCCGTGGAACATCGGCGACTTTTACGGCTCCAGCTATATCGTTAACCCTCGCGGCAAAATCGAAGCTCAGGCCAGCGAAACAGAAGACGAGCTGCTGGTGCACGAGATCGATTTGGACATGGTGCGGGAGGTACGCAACAACTGGCAGTTCTTCCGCGACCGTCGCCCGGAAACCTATACCCGCCTGACCGACGGTGAATGATTCTGCTGGTAAAAAACAGGTTGCTGGTTAAGTTTTCTATTTAAAAACAACAGGAGCGAACGATGAGCTTATTAATCAAGGGCGGCACCGTGGTCACCCACGCCGATACCTACCGCGCAGACGTACTGTGTGTCGACGGTAAAATCCATGCGATTGGCACCGATCTAGATGTCCCTGAAGGGTGTGAAATTGTCGATGCCAGCGATCAACTGGTGGTGCCCGGCGGTATCGATCCCCATACGCACATGCAACTGCCGTTCATGGGCACCGTGGCCAGCGAAGATTTCTATACCGGCACCGCCGCGGCCTTGGCCGGGGGCACCACTTCGATCATCGACTTCGTGATCCCACAGCCAGGTCAGTCGCTCCTTGAGGCCTTCGAAACCTGGCAAGGCTGGGCGGAAAAAGCCGCCACCGATTTTGCCTTCCACGTGGCGATTACCTGGTGGGACGATAGCGTGCGAGAGGAAATGGGCACCCTGGTTCATGAACACGGGGTGAACAGCTTCAAACACTTTATGGCCTACAAGGGCGCGATCATGGCCACTGATGACATTCTGGTGGAAAGCTTCTCGCGCTGTCTGGAGCTAGGCGCGGTGCCTACGGTTCACGCCGAAAACGGTGAGCTGGTCTACCACATGCAGCAAAAACTGCTTGCCCAGGGCATGACCGGGCCGGAAGCCCATCCGCTTTCGCGCCCCCCCCAGGTGGAAGGCGAAGCGGCCAGCCGGGCGATTCGCATTGCCAGCACCCTGGGCGCACCGATCTATCTGGTTCACGTGTCCACCAAAGATGCCGTCGATGAAATTGCCTACGCCCGCCAGCAGGGTCATCCGGTTTATGGCGAATGCTTAGCCGGGCACCTGCTCATCGACGATAGCGTCTACCAGGATACCGACTGGGGCCGCGCCGCTGCCCACGTGATGAGCCCGCCCTTCCGGCCCAAGGGCCACCAGGAAGCGCTCTGGCACGGCTTGCAGTCGGGCAATCTGCAAACCACCGCCACCGACCACTGCTGTTTCTGTGCCGATCAGAAAGCCGCGGGCAAGGATGACTTTACTAAAATCCCCAACGGCACCGCTGGCGTGGAAGACCGCCTCGCCGTGTTGTGGGATGAAGGCGTCAACACCGGCAAGCTGTCGCCCCAGGAGTTTGTCGCGCTGACATCGACCAACACCGCCAAGATTTTCAACCTCTACCCGCGCAAAGGGGCGATTCAAGTAGGTTCCGATGCAGATATCGTGGTGTGGGATCCCAACGGCACCCGGACGATTTCTGCCAAAACCCACCACCAGAACGTCGATTTCAACATTTTCGAGGGCAAAACGGTGCGCGGCATTGCCCGTCACACCATTAGCAAGGGCAAATGGGTGTGGCGGGATGGTGAGCTGCGCGCCGAGCGCGGTGCGGGCCGCTATTTGGAGCGCCCCGCCTACCCCGGTGTCTTCGAATTGCTGGCCAAGCGCGCCGAGCTGAATGCGCCGATGGCCGTAAAAAGATAACAGCTGTGCCCATAACAACAGCGGAGGCTTTACTGTGACTAGCCCACTGAACCACCTACCCAGCGCAAAAGAGGTCGGCACCTACGACCCGAATACGCTGGCAAGCAACTTTAGCGATCTACATCCGCCGCTGACCCATCGCCAGGCGATGATCGAAAGTCAGCGTTGTCTCTATTGCTTTGATGCGCCCTGCGTCGAGGCTTGCCCGTCGGATATTGATATTCCCAGCTTTATTCGCCAGATCAGCGAGAACAATATCAACGGCGCGGCGGAAACCATTCTGGAAGCCAACATTTTAGGCGGCAGCTGCGCCCGGGTGTGCCCCACGGAAATTCTTTGCGAGCGTAGCTGCGTGCGCAACCACGACGCCGAATGCCAGCCGGTGCTGATCGGTTTGCTGCAGCGTCATGCCACCGACCATATGCAGTTCGACGGCCACCCCTTCAAACGCGCCACTTCTACCGGCAGTCATGTGGCCGTGGTCGGTGCCGGACCTGCCGGGCTCTCCTGCGCGCACCGACTGGCGATGCTCGGTCATCAGGTGACCATCTTTGAAGCCGAACAAAAGCCTGGCGGGCTGAACGAGTACGGCATCGCCCGCTACAAAATGACCGACGACTTCGCCCGTAAGGAAGTCGAATTTCTGCTCGAGATCGGTGGCATCGACATCCAGTACGGCCAACGCCTGGGCGATAACCTGGAACTGGCCACCCTGCATCAGCAGTACAACAGCGTATTTCTCGGCCTGGGCCTGGGCACCAGCCGCGCCCTGGGGCTAACCGGCGATGAAGCACCGGGGCTGATGCCCGCCGTGGACTACATCAAACCCCTGCGCCAGACCGACGATCTGGGCAGCCTTGCGGTGGCCAAACGCTGTATCGTGATTGGCGCGGGCAATACCGCCATTGATATGGCGACTCAAATGGCGCGCTTAGGTGCCACCGAGGTCACGCTGGTTTACCGTCGCGGCATTGAAGCCATGTCCGCCACCGACCATGAACAAGAGATTGCCAAAGCCAACGGCGTGCGGATGGTGACCTGGGCCCAGCCCGACGAGATTCTGCTGGACGATCAAGGCCGCGTGACGGGCATGCGCTTTGCCAAGACCCATGATCAAGCGGGCCGCTTAACCCCTACTGGAGAAACCTTTGAGATCGCCGCCGATGCTGTCTTCACCGCCATCGGCCAAGGCTTCGAAGGCGCGAGCCTAAGCGATACCACCGCCGCTGAGCTTGCCCGGGACGGCGAGCGCATTCACGTTAATGAGATGTTCCAAACCTCACTGCCCAATGTGTATGCCGGTGGCGACTGTGTGAAGCCCGGTCAAGACCTTACCGTTCAGGCCGTGCAACACGGCAAACTGGCGGCTCACGCCATTCATCAGGCGCTTGTCGCCAAGCAGGAGGCCGCATGAACACACTCACTTTTACACCACCGGGTAAGAAAGACAGCGGTGACAGCGTGCTTAATGGCGTTGATCTATCGGTTAACTTTGCTGGCATTAAAGCCCCCAATCCATTCTGGCTGGCCTCTGCACCGCCCACCGATAAAGCCTACAACGTGGTACGCGCCTATGAAGCTGGCTGGGGCGGCGTGGTATGGAAAACCCTTGGCGAAGAGCCACCTGCGGTGAATGTCTCCTCCCGCTACTCAGCCCACTACGGAAAAAACCGCGAGGTGATCGGCTTTAACAATATCGAGCTGATTACCGACCGCTCGCTGGAGATCAACCTTAAAGAAATCACTCAGGTGAAAAAGGACTGGCCCGACCGTGCGCTGATCGTTTCCATTATGGTGCCCTGTAATGAAGAAGCCTGGGCCTACATTCTGCCGCTAGTGGAAGCCACTGGCGCGGACGGCATCGAGCTCAACCTGGGTTGCCCCCACGGAATGCCGGAGCGCGGCATGGGCGCGGCGGTGGGCCAAAACCCCGACCTGATCGAGAAAGTCACCTACTGGTGCAAGAAGCACTACTCCAAACCGGTCATCGTCAAACTCACACCTAATATCACCGATATTCGCGTCGGTGCCCAGGCGGCGCTGCGCGGCGGGGCCGACGCGGTATCGCTGATCAATACCATCAACTCGATTACCAGTATCGACCTGGACAATATGGTCGCCAAGCCCACCGTCGGCCACCAGAGCACTCACGGCGGCTACTGCGGTAGCGCTGTCAAACCCATCGCGATGAACATGGTGGCGGAAATCGCCCGCGACCCGGCCACACCAACTCTGCCCATCTCCGGCATTGGCGGCATTTCCACCTGGCGGGATGCGGCGGAGTTTATCTCCCTAGGTGCCGGCAGCGTGCAGGTGTGTACGGCAGCGATGCTCAACGGCTTTAGGATTGTGGAGGAGATGAAAGACGGCCTCTCTCGCTGGATGGCGGAAAAAGGCTACGACTCCATTGAGGCGTTCTCCCGTAAAGCAATACCGCAAACCACCGACTGGAAACACCTCGACATCAACTTCAAAACCATCGCCAAGATCGACCAGGATCTATGCATCGAATGTGGCCGCTGCTATATCGCCTGCGAGGATACCTCCCACCAGTCGATTGCCAAGCTCACCGAGCAGGACGGCGCGCGACGCTATGAAGTGATCGAAGAGGAGTGTGTGGGCTGTAACCTTTGCCAGATCACTTGCCCAGTAGATAACTGCATCACCATGGTGCCCCAGGAGACCGGCCAACCCTTCCTGGCCTGGGATAACGACCCACGCAATCCTTTCCGGGTCGCCTCTTAACCTCTTTACCCTCTTTTTTTTAAACAGCCGTTAGCGCTACCCACCGCCCTCAGTTTGTGAGGGCGGTCGCGTTTTCTGCAACATACTGTTCCATCACCCAGTAGCGACAAAAGTCAGCATCCTTGAGAACATGAGAAAACATCGCATATAAAATTCTTTCTCACAAAAGGAAACCCAATGAAGTTCGCTACCACTACCACCGCTATACTCTTAGCAACTGCCAGCGCCACCGCGAGCGCCGACCAGCGAATCGCCACCTTCGACTTAGGCAGCCTGGATACGCTGGATGCACTAGGTTTAAACGAGCAGGTAGTGGGTGTACCGAAAGCCAGCCTGCCTGGCTATCTTGAGCAGTATGCAGCCGATGACGTCACCGATATTGGCGGCCTGCGCTCACCGGATATGGATGCCCTTGGCGAAAGCGAGCCTAGCCTGATTCTTTACACTGGCCGCCAGGGTGAGTGGGAAGAGGGGCTTGGCGAAATCGCCCCGCTGCTCAACACCAGCCTACAGGGTGACGACTACCTGGCTACTTTTGACGCTAATGTACGCGAACTAGCGAGTCGTTTAGCAGTGGAAAGCAAAGCCGAAGAGGCGCTTGGTACACTGCATGCCGAGATTGAGACCCAGCGCGAAGCGCTAAGCAACGCTCCTCGCACGCTGGTGGTAACCCACAACGGCGGCAATCTGATGCTGAATCAGCACCCGGTCGTTCACGACGTACTGGGCATTGCAGCATTAGAGATGCCCGAAAGTGTCACTTCTGAAACCCGCGGTACCCGTACCTTTACCCCGCTTTCTCCTGAGGCGATTAGCGAAATTGATCCGCAGGTCGTACTGGTGATTGATCGCAGCGCCGCGATTGGCGATGAACCCGCCGACGCGGATGCCTTAGCGCAAACGCTCTTAGATGCGGGAGCTGAGAAAGCGCGGGTCATTATGCTAACGCCCGCGCTGTGGTACCTCTCCGGCGGCGGCCTGCAGAGTCTGGCGCTACAGGTTGAAGAAGTTGCAGTAGCACTAAACTCGTCAGGTAACTAAGCGCTCACTCCCCCCCCTCTTACAGCAATGGCGGAGGGGGGAACGCAGCCTAAGCGGCGAGAAACGCTGGCTTAAAAAGCTTCCCAATCATCTTCAGCGCTAGCCGCGGTTTTGCTACTGGTTTGGCTACGCGTCGCTGGCCGCATCAGCGCTGGTGTCTGTTGAGATGAGTGTTGTGGCGTGTGCTGGGGCGAGGTAAGCGGGGCGTGTTGCGTACGGCTCTCCCCCTCAGTTAAACGAAAAGCCGAGACAACGCTTTCAAGCCGCGCCGCCTGCTCTTCCAACGAGCTTGCCGCTGACGACGCCTGCTGAACCAGGGCCGCGTTCTGCTGGGTCACTTCATCCATTTGGGCAACCGCTTGGTTGACCTGCTCAATGCCCGAACTCTGCTCCTGAGAAGCCGCGGAGATTTCATCCATAATATCGGTCACCCGGCGCACAGAGGAGACCACATCCCGCATCGTAGCACCGGCGCTTTCGACTAATGCTGAGCCCTCTTTCACCTGGGTGGATGACGCCTCAATCAGTGCTTTGATCTCTTTGGCGGCATCGGCACTGCGGCTGGCCAGGTTACGCACTTCACTCGCCACCACGGCAAAACCACGACCCTGTTCGCCTGCCCGCGCTGCTTCCACAGAAGCATTGAGTGCCAAGATATTGGTTTGAAAGGCGATAGAGTCGATAACGGTAATAATATCCGCCACTTTTTGCGAGCTGCTAGAAATACCGTGCATGGTGGTAATCACTTGCTCAACCACTTCACCACCGTTGCTTGCAGTGCTTGAGGCATCGTTCGCCAACTGGCTGGCCTGGCGGGCGTTATCGGCATTCTGTTTAACGGTAGCGGTTAACTGCTCCATGCTGGCGGCGGTTTCCTGCAGGGAAGACGCCTGCTGCTCGGTACGCGAGGATAGATCCGAGTTACCACTGGCAATCTCACGCGCCCCGATATGAATCGAACCGCTGCTATCGCGTACCTCAGAAACGGTTTTAACCAAATTACTTTGCATATGCTGCATAGCACTAAACAGCTTGCCGATCTCATTGCTACCACGGTCATCTACTTTACCAGAGAGATCATTTTGGGCAATACGCTCAAAATGCTTCACTGCTTCGTTTAGTGGTTTTACAATAGAGCCCACCATCGCGATGCGAACAAACAGAACGATTAACGCGGCAATCAAAAGTACAGCGATATCAATATAAGTAAGAAACTGCATGCCGCTCTCATAATCGGCAATCATCGACTTGTTTCGTTCAGCCCGATGATCATTGTAAGCACTAACAGCCTCAATTAACTGCTGATTTAAGTCACTCACCATTTCCCTTGCGGTATTAAACTGACTGCTGTTACCCGTATTCAATGCCTCCTCTAAGGGGATAATCCCCCGTTGGATCAAGCTCTCATAGGTGGCAATCACGGTATCAGAAAGTGCCGACTCAGGATTGGTGGCTTTAAACTCCTTGGCCGCAGAAATTGAGTGCAACACCTGAGCATTTCGCTAAGGTGTTGTCCCATGTCTTACCTCGAACTCAGCATTGAAGAACGTGCCAGCATCCAAGTGGGTCAAGCCCAAGGGATGAGCCTTC
>Ga0208919_1001353_pt1 | contig 14230 bp, 9 predicted proteins | sample 4_EtaG_FD_184076 | JGI IMG/M metagenome (GOLD analysis project Ga0208919, IMG submission 184076) | Marine viral communities from the Subarctic Pacific Ocean - 4_ETSP_OMZ_AT15127 metaG (SPAdes) (version 3) | ecosystem: Environmental > Aquatic > Marine > Oceanic | place: Pacific Ocean | collected...
AGAAGAAGCACATGTAGATGATGTTGGTACGATATTTCGTGTCACTGTGTATGATACTACATCTAGTGGCGGAAGCACTGTGGCTGATATTAGTGGCGCAACAACAAAACAATTTACCTTTAAAAGGCCGGACGGCACTACTTTTACTAAAACCGCTGTGTACACGACAGATGGTACTGATGGCAATATTCAATATATAACCGAGAGCGGAGTTTTGGATGGTCCGGGTAGATGGCATTTACAGGCATATGTAAAAACTTCTGCTGGCAACTGGAACACGAGTGTGGGCGATTTTAAAGTATTCGAAAACTTATCATAGGTGATTTATGCCTTGGAAAATAGATTTAGTTTTAATGTTTAGATCTTTAATTGGTGATTTAGATAACGCTAAGTTCACCGACGAGAGACTAAAACAAATTTTAACAGTGGGTGCATATAACGTAGTTAATGATGCTGACTTTAGCACCACTTATACAGTAGATGTTGGATCGGTTTCTATCTCACCAGATCCAGTAGCTGACAACGATACAGATTTTACAACTTTAACTTTATATAAGTCTGCCTGCATACTCTTAGGTAGCGAAGTAAAAACAGAAGCGGCTAATGCTATATCAATCAAAGATGGCCCCTCTGCAATTGACTTGCGCGGGGTTACTCAAAACTTAAATTTAATATACAAAGATTTTTGTGAAAAGTATGATCAACTACTAAAAACTTATCAATATAATAACACCCTCGTTGGTCAGGCTGTCCTTGGTCCTTATAGTCCCGGTAGTATGGTATTGGGGGCCAATCAGTTTGATTATCGCGGTAATATGTTCGATTAGGAGAATATTAAAATGGCAGTTAGTACAAAAATTATATCAGGTCAAGATCAGCCGTCAGGTGGTGGTGGGATTGTTGGCATAGCGGGCGCTAACGGTTTAGGCTCTTCAGGCACCCTTATGGTTGAGCTTGGAACTAATAATATAGTTTCTCCGTTTCCACCACTACAGCCTAGCCAAATAGATCAATCGATTGCTGTTATTGATGCTAGAATGGATGGCAGATATAGTATCGTTCAGGCTTACCAGCCCAATTCGCCATCTGGTGTTGCTGTTACTCCGTAGAAAGGTAGATAATGGCTATAACCATACCGAGCGGTGTTTTCGATGTCTACAATGAGGCGGTTTTACTTTTCACTAGAACCGCCACATTAGTATATCCAGAAAAGAAAGAGCAGTGCCCGAACTGCTATATAAATACTATGGGCACTAGAAATAAGTCTGTTAGCTTATTTAGGCCCGGAGGCCCATATCCATTTGAAAGGGGAATGCCTTGCCCTTACTGTAATGGCAAAGGATATAAGGCTGTTGAGACTAGTGATGATATTACTTTAAGAATTTATTGGGATAGAAAATCTTGGTATAATATTGGCATTCCTATTGACGTGTCGGACGGCATGATACAAACAATATCATTTATGTCGGACTTGGAGAAAATTGAGCAATGCAAACATATGATACCTAAGTACGATGGTATTGAAAATTATAACAAAGCTAAATATCAGAAGAATGGCCAATCTTTTCCACAGGGATTTAAGCAGAATACAACTAAATACGTGGTTACTTTTTGGAATGTATTAGATGGTTAGTATAAAATTATTAGAGTCCGATAGGCAGATTGCCGACAAGATAAATAAGTCTTTAGCTAAGGTTTTTAATAAATCTATGGCCAAAGCTGTTCCAGAAATTAAGTCTAAAGTAAAAAATGTTATTTCTGGAGCGCTATATGCTAGCGATGAAATTAAATCTCTCTCAGGTGGCTTGCTGGCTGCTGATTTTGGATTAACTTTTGATCCTTCGAATGCTATTGTTTCTTCTGTTGTTTCCACAATTAATATTCAGGTACAAAATGCAAGATCAACCCCTGCTGCAATTAAGGGTGGATTTATTTTAACTATGCAGCCATCTGATTTTAATAATCTATTTTCGCTTCCTATTTCCCAACAACCAATAGAGGGGGGCTCTCTAGCTTGGCTACAGTGGTTATTAACTCTTGGCGATACCATTATAATAGGAAATTTTGGTGTTGAGTACGGACCACATGGGCGTACTGGAAAAGCCCATATGGTAAAACGCGCTCGACCTTTTAAAGTTAATAGCTCATTTTCTGGAACAATTGATAATAATTTCATCACAAGAGCTGTGGCTACAGTTTCTAAGGATATAAAGAGTATAATTATAGGAGCGATTCAATAATGTCTGGACCCCACACTAAATTAGCAAATATAAATAACGCTCAAGATTCTACGCTGACAAATATTTTGTTAGACAATTTTATTGCATTTTATGATAATGGTTTTTTGGATAAGGGTCAATTTTACAATATCAAAGTGCCCCAATCTGGCATTTACGGAGGGGATAGGCACAAGCTGAGGCTGGCAGAAGATCCTAATTATACAGATGGCCAAGTTTGGGAGGCTTATCGTCAAAATTGGGTTTGGGAGGGTAGTGGAAACGTGAGCGCCACTACTGAGCAGCCCATAGACATCTCAGGTGTATTTGTTGATAGTACATTCTACGCTACTGGTAATGTAACTAAGCCGTTTTATGTAGATTATCCAAATGGCCGCGTGGTGTTCGATACTGCTCTTTCTTCGACTAGCGCTGTTCAATTAGAATATAGTCACAAATGGGTTCAGGTTGTTCCAGCTCAAGGTGTTTCTTGGTTTAGGCAAATACAACTGGGATCTTTCAGAAATGATGAAGGCTTTCAGGTTAGTGGATCTGGTGGCTGGGCTCAGCTGGGCCAGACTAGAGTGCAATTACCAGCTTTAGCCATTGAGGTTCTTCCTGCTAGAAATTTACAGCCCTATGGTCTTGGTGGCGGTCAGTGGCAGAATAATGAAATTATATTTTATGTTTTGTCTGAAAATCACTGGGAGTGTACCAACATAGTAGATACTATTTTATATCAAAATGATAGAACTATTCACTTATTTAATCCAACCACAGTTGCTATTTCTGGTGTTTTTCCATTCAATTACAGAAATGAGCTTAATGAGAACGCTGTCCCAAGTGGTCGGTATCCAAGCATGATAGATAATTTTTTCTACAGAAGATGTTGGATTAATGATTCAAAGGGTGGCGACATAACTCAACTTTCTCCAGAGTTATACATAGGAACAACTCGCTGTTCTACCCAAGTAAAAGCCATTTAGTATTTTTTTTGTGTATATACAGGTGCCTTTTACCAGAGGGCTAAAGTATATAAAGGAGAAACGTAATGCCAAATCAACGTATTTTTTACGCTGTTCAAGCAGTTGCCATTGCTCCTCGTGGTGCTGGATATCTTCATCCAGATTACGTGGTTCATGGTCTTCAAAGCGTCGGCATGAGTTCAACTTTCACGTTGGACCAAGTTTTCGAAATGGGTCAAATTGAGATTTACGAAAACATCGAAGAAGTTGCCGATATTGAGGTAACTCTTGAGAAAGTCATCGATGGTTATAATCTTATGTATGATTTGGCCACACAGGGCGCATGTAAAACTGGCGTGGTGGGTGCTTCAAAGAAAAGATCAGATGTTTATCTAGCTGTTTTTGACGATAGTCAAGACCATGCTACTGGTGTTCCGCAGACTGTCTGTATGAACTCTGGTATGTATGTAAGTTCTGTGGCTTATAGCTACAGTGTAGACGGTAGCGCTACAGAGTCTGTTACTCTTGTTGGTAACGATAGATTCTGGAATACTACTGCTGCCACTACGGATGTTCAAAATCCAAGCCATACTTGGAGTGGTATTTACTATGGTCAAGATCCAGCGAGTGCTACCCAGATGGCCAACAATGTAGGAACAGGTAATATTACAGGTTCTGGTGGATTCACTGGTAGTGACTCTCCGCTTTCTGGCGTTGTTCGTCGTACAGATGTTCTGCTTGGGGCTGGACAATCTACTGTCCCTGCTGAGGTTGATCTTAATAAAGGTAGTGCTGACGCAGTGGACAACAGTTCTAACCGACGTATTCAGAGTATTTCTATTAGTACTGACTTTGGTCAAGAAAATATTCAAGAACTCGGTAGATTTGGACCTTATCACAGATACGCAACCTTCCCAATCGAAGTTACTTCTGAATTTGAAGTAGTTTCGGCTTCTGGTGACTTGGTAAGTGTCTCTGGTACAGCTCCAAACCTCCAAAATAGAACTATTATTATTAAAGATAATGCTGGAACAAGTATTGACTTGGGTACTAAGAATAAACTGTCTTCTGTTTCTTATTCTGGTGGCGACACTGGTGGAGGAAACGCTACAGTTACTTATTCTTACTCGAACTTCAATGTCTTGAAGGTCGATGGTGGTAGCGGTGTTTACTATCGTCAGCCTTATAATTTCCAGTAAAGGGTTTGTAGAATCTAAGGACTTTGGATGGATAATGTTTTCTACGAAAAGAATTTGTATAGAATATTACAAGGTCGTCTTAGACTAGTTCTAGGCGGCCTTGTTTTATACGTTTATGAGCCTGATGCTGAGCTTATAGAAGAATCTTATGATATATATGATGAGTCATATAAGCAAGCTTATTTTAGAGGTTGTTATTTAAAAAAAGATTTGATCAATATATTGGTTGAGAATGATCTTTGGAATCCTTTTTATGAAAAGGAATCTAAAAAATTAGCAGACCAAATAGAAGATTTAAAGGCTGACGTGTATCACAGTTTTTACGACAAAAGAAAAGTAAAATCTTTAAAAATTCAAATAAGAAACAAAGAACGATTAATGACGGATTATGTAATGAAGAAACATGTTTTGGACCACACTTCTTGTGAGGGTGTTGCTTCTTTTGCCAGATCTATATGGCTTATTTCACAAACCACAAAGCTAAAAGATGGCTCTAGTTATACGTGGGATAAATTTCCAATTTCTGTTGTTATGGATCATTACTCTTCTGAGCAACTAGATCCAAAAACAATAAGAAAAATTGCCAGAACAGACCCTTGGAGAACCATGTGGTATGCTGGCAAAAAAAATATTAATATTTTTGAAAAACCCGCATATCAATTGACAAAAGATCAATTAGCGCTTTGTTCTTATTCAAACATGTATGACAACGTTCATGAAAGTCAGGATGCGCCAAGCGAGAAGGTTATCGAAGATGATGATTGTTTAGACGGTTGGTTTATAGTACAAAGAAGAAAATATAAAAAAGACAAAAAACAACAAGAAATAGACGACATGATAACCAATCCAAAAATTAAAAATTCACAAGAAGTTTTTGTTGTCGCTCGTGACCAAGAGGCGGCAAATGAAATATATGCGCTTAATAATCACGGCGCTAAGGCCACAGTACACAATAGAAGACAAGCAATTGAAAACGCTGATGGTGAGCAAATTAGCTTTACTAAATTCCATGATGTTCGTCAGGACATGGTGACGCAATCCCATCAACAGCAGATGAGCAAAATCAGAGGAGGAAGATAATGGCGGACGAATACAATAAATTTTTAAAACAGTCTCTAGACTTAAGGCACGCCAGAGAAGAAAGACACAGGGATGTCTCTAGAGATAAACTTTTTAAGACTGCTAAAAAGAAGATACAAACAACCATGATTGGTGCGCTATCAACACTAGAGCAGAGTTTTGGTTTTTTGTGGGGCTTTGATGTTGAAGAAGAACAGAGAACGCCTGAACAAAAGAGACTATATGAAATATATGAGGAGGCAAGGGCACAGATTTTAGATAGGGGTAATACTCAGATTAGAAATTTGGATTCAGAATTCGTGAATTATGAAATAGTTCGCAAAAAACACTATATTACTTTACCAATTCAATCAGGAGAAGAAAAAAATGACGGATAAACAAAAAAAGGAAAAAATCATTGAGGGTCTTGACAACGATGGCAACACTATTAAAACACTTATTAGACAGCCAACGCCACAAGACTATCGTGATTCTCAGGTTCAATATAACGAAACCTTCAGAAAAGCACTAGATTCTGGAGCTTTGCTCCGACAAAAACTTACTGACTATATGAAAGATCAGGGAATCTGGGATGATGAAAAACAAAAACAAAACGATCAATATATTAAAGATATTTCTATGCGTGAAGACGCACTGAAGGGCGGCGGCATTCGTCTTAGCGAAGCCAAGAAAATAGCTTTTGAGCTTAGAGATCTCAGGGCTAATTTTAGAGAATTGCTTTCTGAGAGAAATGCTCTTGATCAAAACTCCGCAGAAGGTCAGGCTGATAATGCTAGATTTTCTGAACTTATTCGTGTTTGTATGCTAGACCCAAACACCAGACAAACTAAGTTCCCAGATCAAGCCGCTTATGATTCTCAATCAGATCAGCCTTGGGTTGTAGAAGCTGCTGCGGAATTGGCAGGTATGATTTATGGTCTTGACCCAGATTATGATAAAAATCTTGAAGAAAACAAGTTTTTGAAGGAATTCAAGTTTGTTGACGAAGACCTTAGATTCATCAATAAGGAGGGTCATTTTGTTGATTCAGATGGCAGGCTTGTCGATGAAGAGGGAAGATTCATTGCCTATCGTACCGAAGAGGGCAAGAAAAATAAAGATCCTAAAGAAGTTTACTTTGTTAATCTAGATGGTGAAGAAGTAGTTGCCATCACTAACGATGATGGCGAAGAGGAATGGGTTAAGATTTCTCTGAAAGAAAGAAAGCCCTTTTTGGACGATGAAGATAAGCCAATTGAGTGTTCTGACGCTTCTGAAGAGGCGCCAAAACCTAAGAGGAAAAGAAAGGCTACTAAAACGACATAATTAATTTAATGTGTGTATTTATTTACGGAAAGTTTTCTTTAGGGGGGAAGTGTGGACTCTCCCCCTTTTGTCTAAATAGGGTGGAGCAAAGATGGCAGAGCGATTCAATTTAACTGCTCAATTACAACTACAGGCACCGACAAATGTTAGGCAGGTAGTTGGAGATATAAGAAGGCAGTTGTCTGGAATAACGGTAGACGTGCAGGTTAAGGGCAATACAAGAGCCCTTGCCCAAGCCAGTAAACAAATGCAGAGTGTTAGCAAAAGTGCTGGTTCGGCCAGTAGAAATGTTAATAATCTAAGTAAGAATCTTTCTGAGGCTGCGCGTAGGTTTAGCGTTATTACTGTTGCCACTGGCACCATGCTCGCTTTAGCCAGATCAATAAAAGATGGTGTTGGTGAGGCTATAGCTTTCGAGAGGGAGCTTGTTCGTATATCTCAGGTTACTGGCAAGACCACTAAAGAACTAAAGGGGCTAACTCAAGAAGTAACCAGATTGGCTACGGGTCTTGGGGCTTCTTCTAAAGACCTTCTTGATGTTTCTAGAACATTAGCTCAGGCTGGATTTTCTGCCCAGAAAACCAAACAGGCATTAGATATCTTGGCGAAGACTAGTTTGGGTGCTACTTTTAATAGTATTCAAGATACGACCGAAGGCGCTATTGCCGTGTTAAGCCAATTTAGAAGAGAGGCTAAACAAACTGGCGGGGATATTAAATTTCTTGAAAACACATTAGACGCAATTAACTCTGTGTCTAAGAAATTTGCCGTTGAATCTGGCGACTTGATTACTGTTATTCGTCGTGTGGGTGGTGTTTTCGAAGCCGCTGGCGGTAGCGTCAATGAGCTGATCGCTCTGTTTACTTCTGTTCGTGCTACTACTCGTGAATCTGCCGAAACTATTTCTACTGGTTTGAGAACCATCTTTACACGTATCCAGCGTACCGACACTGTAGATCAGCTTAAAGCTCTAGGTATTGAGCTGCGTAATTCGCAGGGTCAATTTGTCGGTGCTTTTGAGGCCGTCCGAAGATTATCGGCTGGCCTTTCTGGTTTAGATCCTAGAGACTTTAGATTTAGTGAAATTGTTGAGAGTCTTGGTGGGTTCCGTCAAATTGGTAAAGTTATTCCACTTATTAGGCAATTTCAAACCGCACAAGACGCTTTGAATGTGGCCCAATCTGCTTCTGGTTCTGTGGCGAGAGATGCGGCCACTGCTCAGCAGTCTTTAGCTGTGCAGGCTGGAAAAGTCGCTCAAGAGTTCAAGGCGTTAATGCGTGAGTTTGCAGATAGTAGCACGTTTAAAAGCGTGGCCCAAGGCGCCCTAGAAATCGCTAGGGCAATGATTAGAGTCGCTGATGCTTTAGAGCCCGTTCTTCCAATGCTTGGAATTTTGGCTGGTTTAAAGATTGGCCAAGGCGTAGCTCCGTTAATAGGCGGTATGCTTGCTGGTGGACGCCGAGGAGGTGGGGGCAGAAGTATAAGTCGTTTTGCTAGTGGTGGTCATGTTCCCGGTAGTGGTAATAGCGATACTGTTCCCGCCATGCTTACTCCCGGTGAATTTGTTATAAAGAAGAGTAGTGCCAAAAAACTCGGCCCAGCTACTTTATCTGCTATGAATAATAATAGATATGCGACTGGTGGCCAAGTTGGTATAGTTGCTTTGAAGCCTTATGATCCAGACGCGCCCAATCCAATGAGCTTAAATTCTTCTGTTACTAGGGCGAATGTGGCTAGAGGGGCATATGGAAGAGAAGGCCAAGGGGCACAATTTGCAAAAGATCTTAAAGGTAAAAATCTCGGCGCAGGCCAGCTTGGCAATGCGTTAAGTCAATTTATAACCAGAGATAGAATTTCTGTTAATGCTACTGGCTCTTCTTTGGGAGATGCGGCTCTTGGCACAAGTTTAGAGCGGGTTATTACTGATAATTTTGTTGACTCTATAAATATTGGTGCTAAACAATTAGAAACGGCCTTCAAGGGTAAAGTAAAGGCTAAAGGTATTAGCTATTCTGATGCTGGGAGACTTGGAATAGAGTCTGTTATTGGAAATGCTTTTGAGGGTATTATTGCTAGTATTGGGGCTCCATTTAGTTCTAAAAATAAAAATGCTGCTAATTTTGATTTTCTTGGTGGTATAGGTAAAACTCTGGCGGGATTGTTGGGTAATCCAGCTTTGGGAATGATTCCAACAGACGCAAAAAGAACATTGAGCAATAGACAGTTAGAAGAAGCTGTAACTAAAAAATATAAAAATCAATTGGTTGATGCTGCCCGCGATCTTGGTCTTGGCAGAGGGGTTGCTGCAAAAGGCAGGAAGTTTAACAAGGATTCATTACAGCAGAAAGCTGTTGGGCTTATAGGCGAGCGTGAAGGTAAAAATTCTGTAAGTGTCGCGGACATGAACAGGTTCTTTAAAGGAGTCAAGGCGGCAGATCTTGAGGCTGCTGGTTTTTCCTCTCCCACTAGAGGTAAATGGGTTCCCAAGGGTCTAAACTCTGGTGGTAAAGCCGACACTGTTCCAGCCCTTTTAACTCCGGGCGAATACGTCATTAATAAATCTTCTGCCCAAAGTATTGGCTATAGCAATCTTCACGCCATGAATAAAACTGGTGTTGCTAGATTCAATAATGGTGGATTCGTTGGTGTTCAGAAATTTACAAATGGGGGCGTCCCGAAGCCCGGAGCCAAAGCGACTATTAATTTTACTGGAATTGATGATTTTTTCACAAAAATAGAACTTGTAGAAAGAAAATTGATAGAAATGGGCTTCTCAGCAGAAGAGGCCGCCAAAAGAGCAAATAGATTTGGTAACACGCTTGCCGAAACCAAAAATGAGGGTAAGGGTCTTGAGGCCGCTTTGAAGGGTGATAAGATTGCAATCAGAGATAACGCAAAAGCCAAAAAAGAAGAAAAGAACGCCACTAAGAAAGTTACTTCTGCTATAAAACAAGAAACACAAGAATTGAACAGATCTAAACCCGGAGGCGCTGGTGGTGGGCGTGGCTTTGGTGGCGGTGGTCGTGGCGGCCTCCGTGGAGCAATAGGAAGAACCGCGAGAGACCTAGATCCAATTGCTGGCGCGGCCCAAAACTTTGTCTTTGCTGGAGCCGCTGTGTCTGCTTTAGCTACTCAGTTTAGCGGTTTGAATGATGTAACAAAGCAAGCCATAACGGAAACTTCTGGTTTTGTCGCTTCAATTGTTGGTCTTGGCGGCACAATGACTCAGATATTTACATCAATGGCCGTGGCTGGAAATGCTTCTGCTTCGGCTGATCTGAGGGAGTCTGCGGCAAGTGATGCGGCTGCTTCGTCGGATCTCAAAGAGGCTGGGGCTAGTGCCGCAGGAATGAGCAAGCTTAGTGTGGCTTTGATAGCTGGGGGTATTGCCGCTACCGCTGTAGCTTCGACATTTAAATATCTTGCAGCATCGGCTAGAGCCCAAGCTGACGCAATGGCTAAATCAGCAGCTGATATATTAAAAGATGTACAAGAAGGAAGGGCAGATAGAGGATTTGCTGATGCGCAAATACGTGAGGCTCAACTACGAGCAAGCGCGGCTAATTATGATACGGCCACAATGGTGGGCGGAGGAACAGCGCTTGGTGCTGCGGCTATAGGCGCGGGTGTTGGGGCGACAATTGGTTCTAGTGTTCCTATTCTTGGAACTGCTATTGGTGCTGTTGTTGGTGGCCTTATAGGTTTAGCTACTGGGTTTGCCACATACGGGGCTTTACAAGTATCAGCAAATGCAGAGATAGAAAAACAGATTGGTTCGCTTAGGGAAACATCTAACGCGCTTATCACCTTAGAGCAATCGGCTTTTAAAGTAGATCAAAAATTTGCTGATATTGAAAAAGCTAATCTTGGCGCCGAAGAAAACATTCAAAGAAGATTGGCCCTTGGTCGAGAGGCGATAAATGCCACATCTTCTGGTCAGGCTCAACAGGTTTTGGTTGATATAGATACACAAAGAGGTAAAGGCTTTTCTACTGAGGCTGATCTTGAAGGCAATGAAGCCGCTTTGCAAAGATTTAAATTGGCTACAAAAGCAGTTGCTAGAGAACAAGAAAGATTAAAAGTAAATACCCAAAACGCCTATGAAACACTTGATAAGGCCAGTCAATTAGAAATGGTTAAATCTGGTGAGTTTAGTTATGAGGAGCTACTGAAGAAAAATAAGCAATACGCCGATTCAGTACAGCAGGTTAGAGATGCAATAAAAGCAGAAACAGCTGCAAATATTAGTGCTACTGAGGCTGATATCCTTAGAAATAATATTACTCTTGAAAGCGCGAGCGCCACGAAAGAACAAATAGCAAACGCGAAGGCTCTTGACACTACACTTAAGGCTCAGCAAAAGGCGGAACAAGACAGAGGAGAGAAGAGGTTATCCGATTTAGAAAACCGCGAAAAACAATCAGCAGAAGTTAATAAAAAATTAAACGAGTCAATGCTAGCAGCTGCCGTAGCCGCTGATGAATTTAGAAAAAGAATGGATGCCATCAGAGCATTTGGAGCCTCTCTTGCGACCATAGAGGCAAAATTATCAACTTGGGGGCAGTCTTTAGATAATACTCGCGCGATCATAGATGGCGCCGCTATGAGCTTTTCTAATCCTGTTACGGGTCTTGATAACCTTTCAGAAGTTGAAGATGTTGGCAAATTTAATACCAATCTTAAGAAAATCGTGAGTGATTTGCCCCAAGGAATGCAGGCGGGCGCTCTTGAGGCGGTAGCGGCTGTTACAAGCACCGCCAGACTACTTACAGAGGGTAGGAAAAACGTTCTTGACGAGATGGGCGTTGGTAAAGTGGGATTCACGCCTGAAGATATAGAAGGTCGTTTTGATACTTTTATTGATAAGGCTGGTTTTAGGAGCGCTTTTCAAGGATTGCCAGACGAAATTCAAGAACAAATTGAAACAGCTTTTGGGGACAGAATAGGTGGAGGCATTAGTGGTTTAGAGTTTGATGAAATATTTAAAGATATAGTTGGTGAGACTGAACAATACCAAAAACTGCTTGGAAGAGTAAATGATTATCTAAACGATGAAGTTGGTAAACTTCAACAAGCCCTACAGGCACAACAAGCATTAAGAGACAGGGCATTACAAGCTGATCAAAAGGTAATCAATACAAGAATCGAAACGGCTGAGTTGTTGGCGAAAGCTAGGGGTGATGAGTTAAGTATACAGGCAAAAGAACGCGCTAGGACTGCCGCCGCCCAAAGAGGATTGTCTAGTACTAAGCTTATGGCGGGAGATGTTGCTGGTGCTCGTGATCTTATTAAGGCCAATAACGCTAGACGACAACAAATTCAAAAAGATATTGCAGCCGCAGAAGACCAGCAAAACCAAAGAAAAAAAACAGCCGCGTTAGATCAAAAATTAGCCACACAAACAAAACAAGCCACGGCGGAACTAGCTAGACTTTCAGATCAAAGCCAAAGAGCTGCTGATATTCTTGGAGAACTTGATAAAGAGCGAGCAAAACAAGATGCGGCTATTGGTATTCTTCAAGATTTTGTTGTTGGTGGTGCTGATCAAAGAAGAGCTATGCTGCAAGATGCCGCTGGTGTTAATTTGGCGGTAAGAACTGGAACAGTCCAAAACCAGACAGCAGACCAAAGAAGTAGAACGTTTGCTCTGCTGGACAGATTAAAAGATATTGAGCTTGTTCAAGATCCTCGTTTTGGAGGCATGACTGGCTCAGATGTTAAAAAGTTTCTCACACTGAGTGATTCTGTAAGATTGGGTTTAATTTCTCAAGAGCAAGCCTTCAAGGCGATGACCCAAACAAGCAAAGAAGAGCAGTTAATTAATGCTTTAGATAATCTTGCGAATATTGTGAATCAAGCGGCTCAGGCTGAATCAGATATTGTTCCAAGCGTTGGTGGCGTTCCATTTACTATGAGGGCCAATGGTGGTCCGATAGGAGGAAGATCTCACGCTTCGGGTGGGGTTTTAATGGAGGCTGAGTCTGGCGAATATGTCATTAAAAAAGACGCTGTTGCTAAATACGGACAAAGAAAATTAAATTCTGTTAATAATGGCACTGCTGCTATTTATATGAAAGATGGTGGTCCCGTATATAAATATATTGATCCTAACACGGGCGAATTTCTAAAGAGTGAGCCGTTCGACACGTCCTTAGCGGGCCAACGTCAAGCGAGGGAAATGCACAGAGAAAAGCGACAGTGGGAAAATGATCGAAAACGCGCAGCCCATGTTCAAAAACTACAGGACCAGAGGGCGTCAACAAGAGGTTCGGGCTCAGATGCCGTAAAAGCAAGAGATGAAATTCTATATGGTGAAGAAGCAAAAAGACAGGACGACGCACATGTGTTGGCGCTGGCTAAGGCTGGAATGTCACCAGAAACCCGTGCGGTAACAGGGCACGATATTGGCAATCAGAAACGGCGTGAGAGAGAGCAAGTATTAAAATCCAGAAAAATGTCCGAAAGAAGGTTCAGGGGGCAGGATGCTGCACGTAGTTTTTCTGCTTTGAAAAGCACTGTGACTGGCGATATTCCAAAACTTTTACAAAGACAGGGGCATAAGGCAGGTCTAATGGCGAAAGCTAAAGCCGACCCCATGTTTGTTACTGGCCAACTGACCGCTGATGAATTATCCCAAGCAAGGGGTCAAAAATCACGCTCACAAGCTTTAGGGGAGCAGGGCGATGCTGCTAGAGAACAGATGCGGCAAATGGAGGCTCAGGAGGCGGCTGATGCAAAAGCGGCATCAAAGAAAAGATACACTACAACATCTAGTAAAGATATTCAAAAAAGAAGAGAGCAGAGATTTGATACGCGGAAGTATAAAAGAGGGGAAATTGGCTTTGGTGATATACGAGACCCAAAACAACGGGCCAAGATCATGGAACAGAAACTTGGTAAATCACGAAGGGAAAGCGCAAAGGGTAAACTAAGAGCTGATTATGAATCTCTCCCCGGAACAGTAGGCGAGGGTCAAGCGGGCTATGTGGGCGCATATGGCAAGAGGCAGGCGGCGAAAGCATACAAAGGAGGTTCTAGGGCATTTAAAGCGCTTGACGAAACCGAGCAGGCAAGACTGGGGGCACAATACACAGCAGGCATGGGAGAAGAAGAGAGACAAAAAGTACAAGATCGAGGATTTGATGCGTATCGAAGAGCACAGACAGGATACGCACAACAGGCTCCTACCGAGCTTGACAAAGAGCTTGGCGTGGGAGGTACGCAAGCGGGCATGGCGAGCGTAGCAAAAAGAGTAATGCAAAAACAAAAGAGTGGGCAGCCGTTGGGTAAAAACCTAACATCGCTAGCTCAAGGCTGGAATATTGACACTACTGGAGGCGCAGCGGGTGCAGCGGGTGCAGCGGGTGCAGCGGGCGGCGGCAAGTCCCGTGCTAAAATTCTTAGACAAAAAGCATTAGATCCAAAAATGGCGTTTGGCGCGCCTCCATCTATGGGTCGTAGCGCC
>Ga0208919_1001355_pt1 | contig 14217 bp, 13 predicted proteins | sample 4_EtaG_FD_184076 | JGI IMG/M metagenome (GOLD analysis project Ga0208919, IMG submission 184076) | Marine viral communities from the Subarctic Pacific Ocean - 4_ETSP_OMZ_AT15127 metaG (SPAdes) (version 3) | ecosystem: Environmental > Aquatic > Marine > Oceanic | place: Pacific Ocean | collected...
GGTCACGGCATTGGCAAGTCTGCCCTGGTTGCCTGGATCATATTGTGGTCGATGGCCACATGCGTTGACACGATGGGCGTGGTTACAGCCAACACGGACAACCAGCTGAAGACTAAAACGCAGCCGCAGCTGGCCAAGTGGCATCGTTTGCTGGTCGATGAAATCCGCGAAATGTTCAAGGTCACGGTGACGGCTATCTTTTCCGCCGATCCCAAGCATGAGCGCACCTGGCGCATCGACCTGGTGCCCTGGTCAGAACACAACACCGAAGCGTTTGCCGGCCTGCACAACCAGGGCAAGCGCCTGGTGCTGATCTTTGATGAGGCATCGAAGATTGCGGATCCAATCTGGGAAGTCGCTGAAGGCGCGCTGACAGACGAAAACACCGAAATTCTATGGGCGGCCTTTGGCAACCCAACTCAGAACACGGGGCGGTTTCGGCAATGCTTTGGCAGATACAAGCATAGATGGTTAACCAGGCAAATTGACAGCCGCTCCGTGTCTCTGACCAACAAGGAACAGATACAGGAATGGATCGATGATTGGACCGAAGAGAGCGATTTTGTCCGTGTTCGCGTCAGGGGTCTTTTCCCGAAGTCGGGCGACCTGCAATTTATTTCGGGGGATACGGTCGAAGCTGCGGCAAAAGTGGAAGAGCCTGCGTTTGATCGAACGCAGCCGATCGTGCTGGGCGTGGATGCGGCGAGGTTTGGCGAAGATCAGAGCGTTATTTACACGCGCATAGGTCGCGACGGCCGCGGGTTTGCACCGATCAAGCTGCGCGGCGTAGACACAACCGAACTTGCCAACCGTGTGGCCAGCTGGGCGATCGAGCGCAAGGCTGATGCGATCTGTGTCGATGGCGGCGGTGTCGGCGGCGGGGTGGTTGATCAGCTGCGCCGACTGAATACAGGTGGTGCAGAGGTATACGACATCAACTTTGGTGGCAAAGCCAACAATTCCGAACGCGGTGACAGCAAGGGCGAACGCTACGCTAACAAGGCAGCCGAAATGTGGGGCGGAATGCGGGCCTGGCTGAAGGCCGGTGGCGCAATACCCGACGATCCTGAACTGCATGACGAACTGACTGGCCGAGAATACGGCTATGTCCGCGATCTGGAAATCGTCCTGGAAAAGAAAACAGATATGAAGCGCCGCGGTCTTAGCAGCCCTGACATTGCTGATGCCCTGGCACTGACCTTTGCGGTGCCGATCGCGCCGCGGCACCAGGGCGTCCAGGCAAAAGCGCACATTGAAACTGATCACTTTCAATACTGAAAGGAAACCACATGCCGAAAGTCAAAATGAAATCCGGGAAAACAAAATCTTATCCCTACACCGCGAAAGGCCAGGCTGCCGCAAAGAAAGCTGCGTCCAAGCCTGGCTCTCGCAAGCTAAAAAAGAGGTATTAAAGATGTGCTTTTTTGGAGGGGGATCCCAAGCAGCCCCGCCGCCGCCTGTCAGGACAGAAGCGCCGGCAACACCAGGCGCGGCTGTCGAGGAAGACTACGCGGACAGCTTGTCTGAGAAACAAAAGCGGCTACGCGCCGGACAGGACGGCGACAATAGTTCGTCGTTGTTAACGTAATGTGTATGGGAGGGGGTTCCCCGCCGCCGCCGCCGGCACCATTACCGCCGCCTGCACAGCCCGCATCTTCGGGCAGTCCAGCAGTAAAGCAGGCCCGCACAGATGAGCGTAAGCGCGTGCGGGCAATGGCCGGCCGTCAATCGACAATTAAAACCGGTGCGCTTGGCATTGCAGACCAGGCCGATCGTCAAATGAAACGTCTACTCGGAGGCTGATATGGCCGGAGACCCACGCGAACCGTTTCAGCGGCGTCATGCCAGGCTGATTAACGAACGACAGTCCTGGATATCGCACTGGAAGGAACTGAACGAGTACATCCTGCCGCGGCGCGGCCGGTTCATTGGGTCTGCCCTGAAGACGCAATCGATGCCGAACAGGGGCGAGAAGATCAATCAGAAGATCATCGACAGTGAAGCAACCCGCGCGTTGAACACGCTAGTGTCTGGTCTCATGTCGGGCGTTACCTCTCCCGCCCGCAAATGGTTCCAGCTGCGAACGCCTGACAGTGAAATGATGGAGTACGGCCCCGTCAAGAACTGGCTCAAAACGGTCGAAGACACGATGTACGAGGTCTTCGCCGAGAGCAATTTCTACCAGGTGCTGCCCTACGTCTATGAGGAAATGTCCGTCTACGGCACCGGGGCGATGATGCAGTTTAACGATTTTGACAATGTCGTCCGGTTTCAGGCGTTCTCGACCGGCGAATACTGCCTGGCGCAGGACTACACCTACACCGTCAATTCGATCTATCGCGAATGCCAGCTGACGGTGGAACAGGTCGTCGCCATGTACGGTCTCGAAAATTGTTCGCAGGCCGTCAAGGATCGCTATTCAAAGGGCGACTATGACGGCTGGGTCGAGGTTGTCCACCTGATCGAGCCGAACGATCTCCAGGGCGGACAGTATTGGGGCGACAATGTCGTTTCAATGTTTGGCGACAAGCGAACGGCTGAGATGCCCTGGCGGATGGTCTGCTACGAAAAGGGCGGCAATGACGGCAAGCTGCTGTCTACGTCCGGCTTCCCGACCTTCCCGGTTTATGCGCCACGCTGGCATTTACAGGTGCCTGACACCTACGGCCGCGGTCCCGGCATGACATGCCTGGGCGACGTAAAGCAGTTGCAGGACCAGCAAAAGAAGAAGGGCCAGGCGATTGCCAAGATGGTCAACCCGCCGATGGTTGCGGATCCTGGCATGAAGAACCAGCGCATGACTACACTGCCGGGCGATGTGACGTTCGCCGATACGTCCAGCACGGGCGGGTTTAAGCCGGCGTACCAGCTGCAACCGCGGCTTAATGAATTCATCATGGATATGGAGGACGTTCGAAGGCGCATTCAGTCTGCGTTTTACGCCGATCTGTTCCTAGCCATCACGCAGATGGAGGGAATTCAGCCTCGAAATGAGGTCGAACTCACCGAAAGGCGAGAAGAAAAGCTACTTATGCTTGGCCCGGTGCTGCAACGCCTCAACCACGACATGCTCGATCCCTTGATCGATAACGTGTTCGATCGCCTGGTACAGGCAGGCATGACGCCGCCGGTACCCCAGGAACTTGAGGGGCAGCCGCTGCGTGTCGAATACATCAGCATGATGGCCCGCGCACAGAAATCCCAGGGCATTCTTGGTCTACAGGATACGGCTCAGTTCGTTGGATCCCTGGCAGCTATCTCGCCTGATGTGGTCGATAAGTTTGACTTTGATCAGTCGGTCGATGAATTCGGAGAACTTCGAGGCGTCCCGCCTGGGATAATCAAGACTGATGACCAGGTGGCAGAGGCCCGCCAGGCGCGTCAGCAGCAGATGCAGCAGCAGCAGATGATGGAACAGGCTAACCAGGCGGCAGCCGGTGCCAAGATGCTGGGCGATACATCCACCCAGGAAGAAACACTGCTAGGCGACATGATCGCGGGGGTTGGCGCTCCATGAACTGCTGGCATTGCGGCGAGGAACTGATCTGGGGCGGCGATCACGATTACGAGATGTCGGATGACTTTGACCTGGAAACCAATCTTAGCTGCCCGCGGTGCAATGCTCATGTGCTGGTCTATCTAAAATATGACGACATAACCGACGCCCTCAAAAACAAACACCCGGATGTTCATTGATGGCAGATAACGGCACGGATCTGTCGTCTGCCCGCGATGTTCGCCAACGCACAGCGGTCGTCCGCAACAACCAGGAGCAGTTTGGTCGTGATCTCGATGTTGTGTTATCCTCAACAGAAGGCCGGCGGTTCGTATGGTTTTTGTGCCAGGGCGAGATGCTGGGCGACAGCGGCGCGTTGACCGATGCGTTTGTCGTAGATCAGCCAGATTTGACGGCATATAGGCTAGGTCGGCAGTCGATGGCGCGGGCGCTTCTGGCCGAGATCATGAAGCCGAACCGCTACGATGTGTATGCAAAGATTGTTGAGGAAATAACATCAATGGAAAGGGTGAAGAATAATGGCTGAAGAAGCTGTAGCCGTTGAAACAACCGAACAGGCAGCACCAGCTGCCGAACAGAATTCCGGTGAGGCAGAGGGATTTGCCGCACCAGACCAGCCGTCAGCGTTTGACGGCGAACCTGACGCCCAGGCGTCCGAAGCAACTGATGAGGCTGGCTCCGAACAGGAGGGCAAGTCGGAAGTGCCGGAGGAATACGAGGTGTCAATGCCTGAAGGTTATCAGCTATCGGAAGAGAGGGAGACTGCGCTTGTTGAGTTCGCGCAGGCAAACAAATTTTCGAATGAGCAAGCGCAATCTGCCGTCGATTTGTATCTGAAGATGCAGACCGACGATGCCGATCGCGTGATGAACGAATGGCAATCTCGATCGTCTCAATGGGTTCAGCAATCGAAAGAGGCTGGCCTGATGGATGGTCCGGTCCTGGCGCAAGCCAAGGCCGGTCTGGCCGCTGTCGATAAAAACGGCGACCTGGGTCAGACGCTCCACCACCTGGGGCTTGATCATCATCCGGGAATTATTGAGGCGTTCCGAAGCCACGGTGCAGCAGTAAGTCCTGCTGATGCCGTTCCGACCAGTTCAGCTGACGGTCCTGCCAGAGCGCAATCGATGGCTGAACGAATGTACCCAACCATGTTCAACCAAGAGGAGTAAGCTGTCATGGCTACTTTATCCGTTCTGAATCCGACACTGGCGGATTTGGCAAAGGCAACCGACCCCGATGGGTCGATCGCTGATGTTGTCGAGATCCTTAATGAAACTAACGAGGTTCTCGATGATATGTCCTGGGTCGAAGGAAACCTTCCGACCGGGCATCGAACCACGATCCGAGCCGGCATTCCTACGCCGACCTGGCGCAAACTGTACGGCGGTGTTCAGCCGAACAAGTCCGAGAACGTCCAGGTCACTGACGATTGCGGTATGCTCGAAGCATATGCCGAAATCGACAAAGCGCTTGCCGATCTCAATGGCAATTCAGCCCAGTTCCGGCTGATTGAAGACCGCGCCCACATCGAGGGCATGAACCAGCAGGTCGTGGACACCCTGTTCTACGGCGACAATTCCACGGACAGCGAAAAGTTCATGGGTCTTGCGCCACGGTTCAATTCAACCAGCGCCAACAACGGGGAAAACATTATCTCCGGCGGCGGCTCAGGCTCTGACAATGCGTCGATCTGGCTCATCGTCTGGGGTCCAAACACCTGTCACGGCATCATTCCCAAAGGCTCAAAAGCGGGTCTTTCGGTAACTGATAAAGGTCAGGTCACGATCGAGGATGCCTCTGGCGGCTCCAACACGGGCCGCATGGAAGCGTATCGGACGCACTATCGCTGGGATGTGGGCCTCACCGTCCGCGACTGGCGCTACATCGTCCGGGTTTGCAACATCGACAAGTCCGCTCTCACTAAAAATGCGGCTTCCGGTGCTGACATTCCTGACCTGATGTTCCAGGCAATGACGCAAATTCCGAACCTCTCGCTGGGACGCGCTGCGTTCTACATGAGCCGGAACACGATGTCCTTCCTGCGACGCCAGGTGTCCAACGCAACCAGCGGTTCGACGCTCACGATTGAGAATGTCGGCGGCAAAATGGTCACTGCGTTTCAGGGTATCCCCATCCGTCGCGTCGATGCGCTTGCCGCTGACGAAGCGACGATTTCCTAACCTAGAGATCGGAGGATTGATCAATGATCTTGGATGAAAGAAGCGAGTTCTGCGACGCAACAAGTATCGCAGCATCCGCTGGCACCGCTCTCGTAGGCGATGTCATGGACCTCACCACGGCCCGCGACCTGGGCAATGGTCAAGTGATTTACCTGGTTGTTCAGGTGACCACTGCCGTTGCATCCGGCGGTTCGGCAACCGTCAACATTCAACTGGCATCCGACGCCGCCGCGGCCATCGCTACCGATGGTTCGGCGACCGTCCACTGGCAGACCGGGGCTGCGGCCAAGACGGTGTTTACCGCTGGCAAGACCTATGTGGTGCCGCTGCCCTGGGAAGATCCCGCCTACGAACAGTATCTCGGCGTGATTGTGACCACGGCAACTGCCACGACCACGGCAGGCGCTATCAATGCCTTCCTGACGCTCGATCCGAGCGGCTGGAGCGCACAGGCTGATGCCACCAACTGATTGACCTGAAGCAATGAAGGTCAATTTGAAGCGGAACTTTTGGGACGGCGAAAGACAGTGGCTGCATTTTGATAGCCCTGTCGAAATGCCGGACGAGATGGCCGACCGTTTGCCAAGCGATGCCGAGATTGTCGGCGGGGCGAAGGCAACAAAATCGAAACCATCCAGGTCACCAAAATCCGCTGAATAGTAGGGAAGGCTGCCCAGGTTCTCACCCGCCTGGGCAGCCGACCTTTTAAGGGAATGAAAGAGCATGGCGGTCTCCGAGGTATCAATCTGTAACCAGGCGCTTGCCCATATCGGTGCCGAGGCGCTGATCGAGGCATTGTCCGAGAACACCGAGGAAGCCCGTTTCTGCAACATTTATTATGCATCCACCCGCGACAGCCTGTTGCGGGCGCACGAATGGAATTTTGCGACGCGCTACGTCAGCCTGGCAAAGATCGGCACCGCACCGACACGCTGGGAATACCAGTACGCCTATCCTGCCGACGCGCTGAACGCGATCGAGATCGTCAATACTGTCGATGCGGACAAGATCGACTTTGAAATCATCAATGACGGCGCGTCTTCCCGGCTGATCGTAACCGACCAGGACGATGCCGAATTGCGCTACACCTCAAAGATTACCGACCCGACAGTGTTCGACCCTGGATTTGTCGAGATCCTGTCCTGGGCAATTGCGTATCGCATTGCGGAACCGATCACGGGTTCATCTGAAAAGAAAAGCGAGGCGATGCGGATCTACCAGGCGATGTATGTGTCCTATGCAGGCCGCGACGCGGATGAAGGGATGGAAGACCCGGCTACTAATCCCAGCTGGCTCAAGGCCCGCGCCTAATGGCGAAGGTTATCAGGGCTAGCTTTACCGGCGGCGAACTAGGTCCATCGCTCCATGCCCGCGTCGATCTCAACAAATACGAAACCGGGCTTGCGACCTGTTTTAACACCTTGATCCACGCGCATGGCGGGGCGTCCAACCGCCCAGGCACCGAGTTCATTTGCGAGGTAAAAGACAGCACGAAGGCCGTCAGGCTGATGCCGTTTTCCTTCAATACCGAGCAAACTTATTGCCTCATCGCGTCCGACAGCAACATGCGGTTCATCAAGGATGGCGGCCAGATAATCGAGGCTACCAAGACGATTTCGGCAGCCACCAGGGCTAACCCCTGTGTCGTAACAGCAACCAGCCACGGCTACAGCAATGGCGAGGAGGTGTTCATCTCCGGCGTCGTGGGCATGACGCAGCTGAACGGCCGCAACTTCCGGGTTGCAAGCAAAACGACCAACACATTTGAACTTCAGGATCTCGCCGGCACAAACATAAATTCGTCAGCGTTCACTGCGTATTCATCTGCCGGCACGGCGGCGCGGGTTTACACAATTACCACGCCTTACCCAGAGGCAGTTCTGTTCGATCTGAAGAAAACGCAGTCGGCCGATGTGATGACGTTCTGCCATCCAAGCTATGCGGTCAGGGATCTGACCAGGACGGGCCATACCGCCTGGACGTTTAGCGAAGTGAACTTCAGCCCGACGCAGACATTCCCGACCAACCTTGCTGTCACAGCTGACACAACCGGATCTGTCACCGATCGCTACACTGTCACCGCCTATAATGAAGAGGACGGCGAAGAAAGCCTGGCCGGCATTTCAGGTCACGTTAACATCAGCGGCATTACTAGAGCTAATCCAGCAGTTGTAACAACATCGTCCAGCCACGGGTTTGTGGATTACGACACTGTTCTGCTCGAACAAATAGTTGGCATGGAAGAGTTGAACGGGCGGCGTTTTAAAATTAACCAGCTGACCACAACGACATTTGAGTTATTAGAAGAAAACACAACCGAGTACACCGCCTATGCATCAGGCGGTACAGCTGCCCTGACGTTTGTTGAACTAACAAACAGCAATAGCACTCGCGACAACACGATTACCTGGACGGCGACTACAAACGCTGACAGCTACAATGTCTATCGCGACGTAAATGGCGTTTTTGGGTTCATCGGGTCAGCAGAAAACCCGACATTCAAAGACGCCAACAAGGAACCCGACGAGACGGATACGCCGCCTAAAGAGCGCAACCCGTTTCGCGGCGAAGACAATTTCCCGTCGACTGTTAGCTATTACGAGCAGCGCAAAGTCTATGCTTCGACCAATAACAAGCCGCAAACAATCTTTTTTTCGCAGTCTGCAAACTACGACAACATGACGTTTTCATCGCCCAAAAAAGACGATGACAGCATCACCCGAACGGTGGCCGCTAGAGAGGTCAACGAAATTCGCCACCTCGTACCTCTGTCCGACCTGATTCTTCTAACATCTGGAGGGGAATGGAAGGTATCCGCGGGATCCGACGAAGTGATCACGCCTTCGTCCATCATCGTAAAACCCCAAGAGTTCCGCGGTGCCAGCAAGGTCGAGCCGATCGTGGTTGGCTCGACCGTTTTGTATGTCCAGGACCAGGGCAACACAATACGCGATCTCGGTTATAAACTGGAAAGCGACGGCTATACCGGCACCGATGTCAGCATTCTGGCAAACCATCTATTCTCCGGGTTTTCGATTATCGACTGGGCGTACCAGGAGAACCCGCACAGCGTGGTGTGGTGTGTGCGATCCGATGGCGTTCTGCTTGGGCTGACCTATTTGCGCGAACATGAGGTCTGGGCCTGGCATCGGCACGAACTGGGCGGCGAGTTCCAGGGCGGCCATGCTGTCGTTGAGAGTGTTGCTTGTGTATCGGAGGGAAGCGAGGACGCGCTTTATATCTGCGTCAAGCGAACGATCGGGGGCGCAACCAAGCGATATATTGAGCGCCTGCATACCCGCGTTTTTACCGATGTAGAAGATGCGTTCTTTGTCGATAGCGGTCTCAGCCTGGACAGCCCTGTCACCATCACCGGGGCAACAGCTGCTAACCCGGTTGTCGTAACTGCCGCATCTCACGGGTTCGACAACGGCGACGTTGTTGATATCGAGGACGTTGTCGGCATGACCGACATAAACAAAAACGGATGGATTGTTGCGGATAAGACAACAAATACGTTTGAACTACAGAATTCAAACGGCACGGATCTGAACGGGGCTGCGTTTACCGCCTACGCCTCTGGCGGCAAGGTCCGAAAAGCCGTCACCTCGATCACCGGGCTAAACCACCTGGAGGGCCAGGCTGTCACCGCTCTTGCAAATGGATCCGTGGTGTCAGGTCTCACGGTCAGCAGCGGGGCCATCACGCTGCCCAACGCAGCCAGTCGCGTGCATATCGGTCTGCCGTATGAGGCAGCAATTGAGACGCTGAACCCGGAGGTGTCCAGCCAAACACGCGGAACGATACAGTCAGACAAAAAGCGAATATCAAACATCACTGTCCGCGTAGAAGACACCCGCGGCATATTTATCGGCCCCGACAGCACGCGAACTGTCGAGATGAAACAGGGGCTGAACGACCTGACAACCGGCGATTTGTCAATGTCGATCCGGCCAACCTGGAACACCAACGGCCGCATTTACATTAAGCAACCGCATCCGTTGCCCATGACAATTTTATCAGTGATCCCGGACATAAATGTCGGAAGCTAATGTACAGCCCCTGGACGAAGAAACCCTTGCAGAATGCGCTGCAAAGGCCCGTGAGGTCGATCGTGAGGAGGCTATGCTTCAGACTGGCAAACCGCTTGATCAGGCCATGTGGCGATCTTATCGCATGTCTACCGGTTGCTACGCTGGCAGACTGGATGACGACCTTGTTTGTGTTTGGGGCGTTGCTGCCCTGGCACCTTTGGAAGGCATTGGTCAGCCGTGGCTTGTGGCGACGCCAGTGATTGACCGTGCAGCGTTTCCGTTTCTGCGCCATTGTTGGTATTATCTCAACAAAATGAAGACCGAGAACGATTTCCTCTGGAACGTGGTCTGGGAGGAAAACATTGCTGCGCGACAGTGGTTATCGTGGATGGGGTTTGAAATGAAACAACCGCGGAAAGTAGGCCCGTTCAACAGTAATTTCATTCCGTTCGAGTGGTCAGCAAATGTGTGAACTGTTCACAATAGGCACCGCGGCCATCACCGTTATGGACGTTGTCGGCGTGGCGTCCGCTGCAATGGGTGCCATGAGTTCGATGCAGCAAGCGCAGGCAGCCCAGGACCAGGCGAATTACCAGGCCCAGGTCGCCCGCAATAACGCGATCATAGCCCAGCAGCAGGCTGACGATGTGCAGCTGCTGGCGCGGATGGAGGAAAGCGAGTATCGCACCCAGGTCAAAGGCTTCAAAGGCAAGCAACGCTCTATCCTTGCCGGCAGCGGGTTTGAGGCAAACGAAGACGATGCGCTTGATATCCTGGCTGATACAGCCGAGATCGGCGAAGTAGATGCGCTGAAGATCCGTAACAAAGGCAAACGCGAGGCGCACCGATTCCACCTGGCGGCCCAAAGCGGTCAGGCCCAGGCCGGGTTGTTTGATATGCAGGCGGCGCAACAAAAGCCAACACAAGCCGGTGCTTTTGCGTTCGGCACCAGCATGGCTCCCGTCGCCGACAAGTGGGCGACCCGTAATCGCGGTAAAACCATAGGGGGCTTTAAGATCAACTGATGCCAACAGTCCCATCATTACAATCAGACACGCCGGGCCGCGTACAAACGCCTGCCTTCAGCGGCCAGCAAAATATACAGACCAACGTCGATATGTTTGGCGGCGGTGCTGCAAAGCTGACGGGCATGAGTGCAAAACTGATGAATGCTGCCGCCGAGGTGGGCGAGAACGCATTCCTGCGCGGCCAGAAAGAAGCTGACGACACCGCACTGCTTGAATTTGAAATGAACTACGACGCCTGGCGTCACGATCATTTCAATAATAAACAGACCGGTCTCTATTCCAAAAAAGGAAAATTCACCCAGAACGCAACGGCAGACAGTCGGGCGGCGGTCGAAAAGTATTTCAGCGGCGCAATGAAGGCGCACGAAAACAACCCGCGCATTCGCAACCGGCTGCAAAACTATGCCCAGGCGCAAGCCCGGTCGCTGACCGGCGAGGTGTCTACCTATGAGCGCAGCGAAATGGGGACGTATCGCAAGGGGCTTTATGAGGCAAAAGTCGAACGCGCCAGTGAGACGGCGGTCTCTAAAATAATAGGAAGCTATGCACCCGCCGGTACGGAAGTATCAAACGAACAAGCCCGAGTACAACGCGAAGCAACGGCCGCGGTCAGAGAGGGCGTTCGCACGATACAGGAAAACGGCAAGCGCCTTGGCCAGTCGAAAGACGAAATCGACAAAAACGTCGAGAATTTTCGCGAAGGTGTTGTCGAGAGCGTGGTTAACAACATGCTTGCCAAAGACAAAGATCGTGACGCCCGCGAGTTCTACGACGCAAACAAGGATCTGGTTACAGACGAAAAAATACGCAACACGCTTGAGAAGTCGCTGAAGGATGGATCAACACGCGGGGAAAGCCAGCGACAAACGGACCAAATATACAAAGAACACGATAACCAACCTGATCGGCTTGCGGCTGCCCGCAAAATTGAAGACCCGACAATCCGCGATGCCGTGGTCAAGCGCCTGACCGCCCGCGCAGCTGAAGACACCCGCCAGCAAAAACTTAAAGATGTCGATCGATTTGATGAAGCAAGCAAATGGCTAAGAGAACGAAACCCGGCTGAAGGTAAGGAAGGTCACATTCCTGGTAAACCGGAGGGCGCAGCGCGGACGTTTGATGATTTGCCCGAAAATATGCGGCCGCACGATGCGCGGCTGCTGTCGGCGCTTCGATCACAAAAACCTTTTTTTGATACTGACGCTTATCAAGCGGTGCTGGATATGCGCCGTGACTGGATGAACGGCGTAAAGAACGGATGGGAGGGCGAGGCAGGGCGCGACGCAATCAAGCTGCTGACCGGCAAGGTCGATGATGCAACCTGGAAATCGATCGACAACATGCATCGGGACGACATTACCTTAAAGACCGGAGGAGCGGACGCACGGACGCGGGTGCGCGAAGCCCGCAAGACAACCAGCCTCAGACTGGCATCCACGGAGACCAAGAGGTTTGCGGAGATGTTTTCGCCTGTGACGGGTAAGCCCGGTAAACCAAAAGCCAAAGGAGAAAAGGCGGATCAAAAGGAAGCCTTGGCCCAGACCGAAGCCCGGCTACATGCGCTGATCGATGCCTGGTATGCGGACCCTGATAACGCGGCAAAGCAGCTGTCCAAGGGCCAGGTACAGAACTGGATTTTCGAAAGCCTGGTCGAGGGCGAGAACGTTGTCCGGGTCGATCGAAGTTGGTGGAACCCAAGGTCCGACGATGACCGCCAGGCGATGCGCTTCGTTGAGTATATGGAAAATTACAAGGGCCGCGGCATGTTCGAGGTAACCGAAGCCGGCTACGATGAAATGGCGCGGCTGCTAAATGTCCAGCCCGAGGCGGTTGCCGCGTATGCCAAACAAATTAAAGAGGCAGAAACTAAAACCGGCGAACCATTGCTGGTCACCGTTAAGCGTCTTCGCGCAGCCCACGCGCTGACAACGGGTGGAAACTAACTAGTGGTAAACCTGTTAGAAAACGACGAGGAGGATATTCTCTCGCAGCCCAACAACGAGGGGCCAGGCGATACGCTGACACCAAAACCGGAAAACGATTTTGCTGCCCGGTTAGAGGCTATGGTTCAGCAGCTGGATCAACAGGCAACGGATCTCAACAAGTTTCGGACCAAGCAGTCGGTGTCTTTTGCCGGCGAAGTCCCGAACCCGGACGACCACGCGGTTGATGTTGAAAATGCCGACAAAACCAATCTGCCGGTAGAGGTTGCCCAGGCCCAGCGCCCGGCATTTGATGCGGCGGCGCTCGACGCGCAAGTCGAGAAAATGAACCCCGGCTATCTCAAGTGGCTGGGCGATCGAGACAACGCGGCAATCTCCAAGGACGATACATCTGCCCTGGAGCGTATAGGTCTGCTGTGGGACGCCACCAAGGGCGCTTACAAGACCGGCAACGCGATCACCGATGTTGGAACGCTGGGGTTTAAAAACCTGACCGGTGACATTTCCGAAGGTGAATTGCTGGAACTGAAGGCCCGCGAACGCGATTTGGAGCGGTTGCAACAGCAACAGAAGCTATCCGGGTTTGGGGGCAATACCGCACTGGAACAGCTGTTGGCTCCGAGCGGGTTCGTCCTGTCGTCAGTCGAAAGCCTGCCGATGTTAATCAATACTCAAGTAGGCAGTCTTGATGAGGCTATGACGGGCGGCTTGATGGGCGGCGGGTATGGGGCGGCTTCCACTTTTTACGCTGGTGGGGTTGGTGCGGTGCCGGGGTTCTTTGTTGGCATAGGCGCGGGCTGGCGCGTTGGCATGGGCCTCGAAGCAGGCAAGCTGGAAGCCGGCCTGGCGTTCCAGGAATACATCACGATGAAGGACGACAACGGGCAGCTGCTCGATCGTGACCTGGCAAGGACGGCCGCGCTGCTGACAGGCGCAGTCAATGGCGGGCTTGAAGTCTTTGCAATGAAAACGCTGCTCAAAGCGGCACCCGGTGGTGAGCAATTCCTCCGTCTGATTTCGCGCCAGGGGATGAGAGAAGCACTCAAGCGGCCGACCTTCCGCCGCGCACTGACGAATTATTCCAAGCGTGTTGCAATGGCAGGCGGTGCTGAAGGTGTCACGGAGTTTCTCCAAGAAACCATGACAACGGTATCCGGGTCTGTCTTCAAAGCGATCCAGCAGGGAAACCTGGGCGAATTGGCAGACGGCGGGTTCTGGGCCAAGACGTTTGGCGAAAGCGCCTATGCCGGTGTCCGCGGTATGCAGGGCGGTGCTGGCACGGCAACGGTCATGGGAGCGCCTACGATAGCGCTTGATGTCAACCGGGCGCGGAATGCGGAACGCGACAAGCAGTGGTTTGATGAACTGGCCGCCGGGGCGACAGAGAGTAAAACCCGCCAGCGATCGCCCGGCCGCTTTGCTGATTTCATTCGGGAGCAAGCCGCCGGCAGTAATGTTGAGACGGTCTATGTCGATGCCAACCGCTTTGTCGAAATGTTCCAGGGCATGGGC
>Ga0208919_1001356_pt1 | contig 14212 bp, 9 predicted proteins | sample 4_EtaG_FD_184076 | JGI IMG/M metagenome (GOLD analysis project Ga0208919, IMG submission 184076) | Marine viral communities from the Subarctic Pacific Ocean - 4_ETSP_OMZ_AT15127 metaG (SPAdes) (version 3) | ecosystem: Environmental > Aquatic > Marine > Oceanic | place: Pacific Ocean | collected...
ATGACCCTGACCCTGTAAGAACTTCAACTAGTGGTAGTGGAACTGCCAAGTCTAGAAGTAAACACTTTGGTGATAAATCTAGCTACTAATAAATTCTGATAATACAACTGGTTTTTTATTAAGTTTAAGTATACAGGTACTAGTTTTACCAAAACTTACAGTTTTAGCTTGCACTCTATGATTTCCAGATATATCTTCCTCGTCTAAATCTAAAGCTACTATTTCACCAATACTTAAGTCGTAACCTTTCGTAACATTTATAGTTATTTCGTCAGTTTCTTGTTGAGATATTAATATATTTTGTAACGCTAAGTTTGCAGTTTCAGCTGGACTGCTTTGTTTTTCAACTTCTATACTACTAGTACCATAAGGTTTATTAGTATAACTTACACTTCTACCATCAAAAGTGGCTGTGTTAGCAGGTAATCTTCTATTATACCTATACGAAGATAAACCGTCTGCGAACGAAAAAACCATAACTGGAGCATCAGTTAACAGTTTATCTTTTTTGAATATTATACCACTTTGTTCAACCTCATTATGAACGTCTATAAAATGTGTCAGAGGTTTCAATACGTCAGTTGTGTCAATTGCTTCTTTTATTTTCTTTTTTAATATACCGTAAACATCTAAGTTACCTCTTTCGCCACTCATAAACACACTAGGTGAAGTATCTTTTATAAATTTACTAGTTATATTACTATCAGTGACAAATTCATCAGTAAACGATTGTAAAAACTGTCCTAATGAATAACCATCATAATTATTACTATCTGTCAAAGATACTTTTAAACCTTTTTTACCAGTATATTTTATTCTTATATCACTAGCTTGTATAGATATATTTTTATCTTTAGGCACAAAATTATTTATATAACCACGAAATATAGGTAATCCGTCATCACTTCCATTATTAAGAAACAATTCGATAACTTTGTTATGTATTGCCATGTTTTGTAGTTCTGGATTAGATATGACAACTGATAAAGTATTTAGTTGATTGTTACCAGTGAAGGAAACACTTCCTGATATTTCAGATAATATTTCTTTACCACCTATAAACAAACTAGGTCTTTGATACGTATTGTCTTGTGTCATTTATTTCACCACCTAATGATATTTTGTCTGATAATAAATTACCAGATGAATCCATCTCAAGCAAGTGTGAAACTTGCATTTGTAAAGCAAACTTAGGGAATTGTTGACCCACTGGATGGTCTTCAGACATAGATATTATTACACCAAAGAATCTAGTTATTTCACCACTTTTATGTGTCACATCTAAAAATACTGGTGTAGCATTTTGTTGATGTGATTTAATAATTTTTCTGTTACCTTGTGCGTTTGTATCACCTAAATCTACGCTTCCGAAACTAACCGTACCACCAGCAGCACCTATCTTTCTGATTTCTGTTTTACCAAATCTATCTTCCATATTAACGTATTTACCCTTCCTATTAAAAGATATAGACTGTGCAATAGCTATATCATTAAGACTTACATGGTGAGGGTCTAATACTCTGATTTGTTGTGAGTGTGAATTACTATATGGCCAAACATTTTTTATAACATTTTTGGTAGCTGCTGCTTTTACATTGAAATTAATTAATATACCATAAGCAGAAAAATCCCACAAATTGCTTGGGTCTTCAAAAGTAGATACACCTGCTGTTTGAACCGATACAGTAATGTCAGACGTAGTAGTAGCGTTTTGCGTGTCTCCAGTAAGAAACTGTGTTACGTCAAAGAAAGGGTCAGAACCAGAAGTATCTAATGCGCCTACAGTGAATCTATTATCATCTACAGATATTATAGCATCTCTCAATGCATTTGCTATATCTGCTTTAGTACTTGCCGCAGTTATATCAACCAGTACAAACGCATCGGCACCAGAAACTGAAGGTTGACTGTCGTTACCATCTTGGAACCAGAAAACAAACATGTTTTGACTTGTACTTGCTGCTGTATCTGCATCAGTAGATTGAAATAGTGCTACATAATTACCACCATATCTAGTTTTATCACTATTTGTAGCCGTAAATCTAGTAACTTCAGCAGTTTCTTCGCTAGAATCAGCAGGAACTGGACCTGTCCAACTTCCAGACTCTATAGTAGAAGCAGTATGTTTTTTCCAATCAGCAGGTACTTTAAATTTTATACCTCCTGATGTTTTTAAACCTAGTGTATTATCTTGTATTTCTAGAGGTTTCCAACCATTTTTATGAGCATACTGTGCTGTTATTTGTATTTCTGTAGGTGTTTCTCCTACAGCGTAAGTATTATCTAATCTAAAATGCACTCTATCAAACAAATCGGATTTACATATTAGTAAATGATTTTTAGGATGAGGAGTTCTTGTGTGTGAACTAGACTGTGTAACATCAGCACCATGTCTTAATATTTTAGTGCTACTACCCCCTACCATTATACCATCAGTTCTAGAAAGTGCAGTTATGTCTTGCCAAAAAGCTTCCTCCACATCGTTGTCGTTAGAATACAAAATTAAACCTCTACTCTGTTCACTGGTAGGAACACGTAATGAACCAGAGTTAACAGTGCTAACATATTGGTCATCATCATAATGTTCTATGAAAGACCTTCTATTATTAATATCAGTTTGACCTGTTCGTATTGTGTTATTATCTCTGACTTGTATTCTAATCAATCTATAAAAATCATTGAATCTACCATTTGAGTCTTTGAGATGTCCTTTGTTAGAATGTGTATAACTTAATTGGTCACTATCATAATTATCATCGTCGGCTACTACTTTTAAATCATCATGCATCACATCTGATACATCACCTATATTAGAACTTACAGATGCTTGTGATTGTATAGTAGAGTTATGTAAATTATCATCATCCAGATAAACATTGTTAATACTGAGATTAGAAGCTTTAGTAAAACTTTCTGAAGTATCTGTAAAAACAGAAAAAGTAGGCTCATTCAAATCCACAATAGGATTACCGTTTGATAAAATACAAACAGTTGCATCATCGCTTATGTCTGCGTTACCACTCAAATCACTTACAGCATTGAAAACCTTAATAAAAACACGCTCATCATCTGCTAAAACATTACCCTTAACCATTTCCGCTCTGAGTAAAACGTCAGCACAATCATCCAAACCACTGCTATCGTTAAAAGGTGCACAATATTTTGCTATTTCTGCAGCTGAGTCTAACAAAGCATCTGCATTTATGACATCACCAACTGTATACTCTCTTATAGCTTTATCATTTAGACCTTGAACGGTAACTTTTACAGATATATTACCTGTACTAGTAGAACCGTCAGTCATTATGTATAGTAAGGGATAAGCCGTACCACCAGCACTACTTATATTACTTATTTCTCTGTTGTTTATACCTGCAAAAATGCGTTTTCTATCTACCTTCAACACTCCAACAGGAGGTAAATTAGATGGTAAAAAATGAGGTATTTTGTCTCCACTACCACTAGTAGGGCTTGCTTTTTCAAACGACAGGCGAGAGCCTTCATTTTGTCCTATATTCAAAGAACCTGCAAAAGGTTCAAATCCTTTAGTTTTAGCTGATGCTGCGTTAAGGGCTGCATCGTTAGTGTAAAATTTAGATAAAAAACCGTCTATACTCTTAACTCTTATCTTAGGGAAGAATATAGAATCGTTACCTACTGCACTAGTATATATGTGTTCAGTAACTGCAAAAAAAGATGGAGGGTCTAATTTTATAATCTGTAAATTAGATTTTTCAGTAGAGTTATCTTCACCATCATCCCAGTCTATATGAATTTCAGACACCGGTTCATTTGCATCTATACGATAAAAATATTTATTATATATGAAATAAGGTATTGAATCTGAACTATTGTGTATTCCTCCACCATCACTATCGACTGTAGTCGAAGCTATTATACCGGTTGTGCCACCAGCCAATGCATTTGCTTTTGTATTATAAACTCTTATTACTTGTACCATATTTTCCTCATGTATAATTTAATCTGAACCCTGCCTTCCTGAAAGCTATATTTGATGATGCAGCAACTTCATCTACAGAGTCTCCTCTTATGTTATGATAATCTTTAACAAACAATCTTGCACTATAAGATATAGAAGATGATTCCGTTCTAGAAGTTGATAACTCTTTTAGTGGTTTAGTAAAAGTAAATTTGTTAGACTGTGGTAAAACTGGATAAATACACTTGTTATAGAAAACAAATTCTTCTGCTCTACCTAAAAATTCTACACCACTTGTTGCAGTTTGATTTAACATTATAATTTTATTATCGTTACTAGCAAAAGCTGTATTAAACAACCAACCAGTTTGTACACCACTGGCGTCAGCTGTTATAACTTCACCTGACTGGTCTTCTAATTTACCATCCATAAATAACTTAACATTACCAGACTTCAAATTTGCATCAAAAGTAACTATCACATTTGTTGGTGTTTGTCCATCCATCTTGACTTTAGAAGCACTAGTTAATTTAACATAACTATCAGAATCCCAATAAAGTAAAAAGTCGATAGTTCCATCAGTATTAATGTGTAAGTTCATAGCATTGTTTTTCATAAATAACATTTCGGCATTTGCTAACGTACCGTCAGTAGCTGCATCATGTACAAAATGCAACACTATAGATAATTCTTTTGTTGCTCTTGCTAATGGGTCTGCTGAACCTGTTCCTACATCTATAGAAGGTGTATTAGTAGCATCGTTTCTTAAACAAAAACCAGCTAACCCTTCTACATCATAGAATGGACCAGTGCCAGTTGCACCATCTATGGCAGTGGTCATACCTTGTATTTGCTCAACTGGTGCAGTAGCTGCAGAACCATGTGAACCTTCCTCATTCATAGGATAATGTAGTATAGCATTGGTGTATTGACTAGATATGTTATTCTCATCTACCATTATGAAACCATACCAAAAATCATCACCTTCACATTCCCATTCAAAATCTAAATCAAAAGCATCTTCTTCGTTAGGTTTTACTGAAAATGAGTTTACTTTAGGTAATTCATCTTCAAATTTAGCTAAAACATATGGAGCATTAGTTCCTACTTCAGTGTCAATATTGATTGCAATATTGTCTTGAGGGTCTACAGTGGTAAACATCATGGGTAATGTTTCTCCGGGTTTGATACTAGCCTTTTCGACTATACCACTGAAATCTATCTCGTTATACTTATCAACATCGTCTATAGTGTTAAGTGCTTGTATACCTGCATGTCCTCCTGTTTGATTATCTTTATTATATTCACCAAAACCAAAATCATCAAGAACTATGACACCCTGTTGATTTATATTAGTAGTATCTAAATCCCATTTGTTGATGTAGCCACCATCATTAAATTTGTATTCGTTCCAAGTAACACCATATGTCCCTTTTTCAGAAATACCCACTGCGTTCAAATATGATTTTTCTGATAAATATTTTGTATTTACAGTATCATTCTGATATCCATGTGCACCACCTGTGTTCATAATTTCTACAATCAACCAGAAACGTTTAGGAGATATTAAATATTTTCCCGGTTCATCAAGAATAAATGACTGGTCAAAGCTGACGGTTCTAGTCGCCTCCTCTAGTTTTCTGACAGTTAGAGTTTTTGGAAATCCACTAGTAGGATTTGAGTGACTATCGTTGTATTTATACAAAATATATTCTTCATCATCTTCGTTGTTAAATACAGCAGGATTATCAATTATAAGTTTAGTACTGTTTGGTTGAGCAAGAACTCTAGCAGAAGCGAATATACACTCTCGTGATTCAGGCATAGCTACATCAAATATACTTGTATTATGTGCATGTTCTAAAGCATCTGTGCCCTCTACACCTCTAGTAACAGTTACAACTTCTGTAGAAGTATTAATATTTGTTACCTTCATAATTTCATCAGCCATCTTTATAAAACCATTTAGTGTAAATACACTGGCATCTGCTACTTTGAACGTTGTATCACTTACAGCCATAGCTGCGTTACTATTATTTGCTAAAGTCTCTAATACAGCACCAGATACACGTCTTTTTGCGATAAACTTCATCATACCTTTTTGTGAGAAGTAATCAACATTACCTACTCCGTCTGTACCACTTGCATTAGCCTCTACACTAAATTCATTAGTACCAGTATCTAAATCACCAGCCACTAAACCTCTGAAAGCTATTGTAGGTGTTCCTCCATTATTACTCAAAACTGGAGACTCACCGTTACCAATATCTGGATGGACTGCAGCTCCTGAGCTTCTTGTAGAATCCGCAGCTCCTTGTCTACCGTAATCTTCTATACTTGATGTGTAACCAATTCTTATATTAGAAGTATCACTATCAGTGCTAGTTACTATCGTACTAGTTATAGGAGAAGAAGTTATTTTAAAATCATTCATTAGTAATCTTTTAGGTTCACCAATTCCTGTACTTGCTGCATCGGTGATATCTGAAAGGTTTTTGAAACCGAAAAGTAAATAACTTGGTTGTTGTGTAACATTGTCTTCTAAAGACGTAAAGCTACTACCTTCAGTAAAACCTGTGCTATGTAATTTGACCGTTTCTGGTATACGTAATCTTCCCAATGATTTTTTATCTCTCATTGGGGTTGCATTTTCAATTTTCATATTGAAATGTTTAAATCTGATTGAGTCTATGTATATTGAGTTTCTAACATCAGTCAAAGGAGCAACTAAAAAATCGTCTTCTTTACCAGCAGTCATATATACAATGTCATTTTCACTAGCACTTTTATTAGCCGCTAAAGTTAACCCCAACCCTGTTGTACTTTTGCCATTGTCATTTTCCGATATATGACCGAAATCAGTGCTACCTACCGTTATTTGAGAACCTGCATCAAATAGTAGATAATTACTATCTTCTGCATTCGTTCCTACAACTGTAGAATATACTTTAAATGCTGTATCATCACTCAAATCTGTTCTTACTTGAAGGCCAGTTTTGTACTTACCTGCACTGGCGTCATATTGACCCAAAACACCTTGATAATTATTATTCCATACAGTCATATATTTAGGCCAATCGGACATATTCTCAGCCCATAATCCTACAGTACCAGAGGCAGTTACATTTTTAACATTATTAACCTTTTTTGAATTACCAAAAGCTATAACTCTGTCAGTTTCAGGGTTACTTAAAGCATAATACATACCATTATCATTAGGATGTAGTTGCATAGTCAATCTAGCCCAGCCTGATTCTAAACCTTCATCTATATTTGTAAAACTAGGATTATTTGCAAAACACACTTCTCCTCTAGTATTATCCAGTCTGTATGAAACATCTGTGTAAACACTGTTAGATTTACCAGTAGAACCTAGCTCATATACACCTATCAAACCTCCAAAATTGACAAACGCTAAACCAAATAAACTTTTAACAGTACCAGTTCCTGCCCCTGTTCCTGTCGCATCTCCTGCACTTGCAGCATTTGGAGTATGTTTTTTCAAATAATTAAAAAGATTTTGACCCTTCACCGGTTGTTCTGAACCGAAAGTTATAACAAAAGAACGTGTCAAACGATTATCATGGTCAGGTAAACCTAATGTAAGTTGGTCTCTAGTTAACATGTTTGCAAGACTGTCGAATTTCAAATCCATTTCTATCTCAGGTATAACTGGTTGTCTACCGTCACCACCAGTAACTGGTTCTCTAGAATATAAATGAGTAGGTATAGGGATTCTTTTTGAAGCAAACGATACTTGCTGCAATTCTGAACCATCTACTTGACCTCTCTTAGGATAAAATATACTAGTTGTAGTTTTATCTCTGTGAGTGTAAAGCGCATCCATATGTAAAGATTTACCACCAGTTAAATGCGTATCTGCACTTGGAATCAATGTACTATAAGCGATTCTACGAGGTTTTTCTAATGGTTGGTCTTCTAAACCCATATCATAAAAATCTCTATCTACAGAAACTATATCAAAGAAATTACCTTCTGCTAAAACATTTTCTATTACAGTAGAAGAATCAACAGGTACTTTTACTCCGTATTGGATAGCTTCTCTTATCTGTGGGTCATCTGAAGGCCAGTATTCATAATTAAAACCTGCCCACCTTTTATACTCTTTAGAAAAATAATCATCACTATCAGCACCATCAACTGAATTAAATAATCCGTCTACTATTAGTTTTTGGAGAGGGTAACCTTCTACACCTTCAATAGTTTCACCATATCTTTCAAAGTGTTCTGAACTACTTAAAGGGCTTCCGTCTCTTTGACCAAACCTTCTACCTTGTTCATATCCTATTCTTCTAGGTAAAAATGGTTTAGAGGCCAACATTGTTATTCCTGTTGAACTATCTGTTCGTGTTTGTGACGTAGTAGTGTTAGAGAAATCTGTACCAAACGTTACACCGGTCTTCGTATGATAAGAACTGAACTGCACTATTCCCTCAGTAGATATTAACGAACCTGTACCACTACTTTTACCACCTTCGTTATCTCCTATTTTTCTATCTAACTTGTAAGCTTTCACACCCGGAATTGTTTGATTGTCTCCTAATTTTATAGAATTAGTGTAAAAACCGAATCTCAATCCTTTCAATTCTGAAGAACCAAACGCAGGACGTTTTGGAATATCAATATCAGCTATAAACATCGAAGTTCTATTTTTGTCAGTTATACCATCACCATCTGTATCAAAAGAACCACTACTTATATCTGCAGTAGTTTGATTATTATCATACAAATCTGGGTATGTCGGGCTTGGGGATGCAGTTACACTTAAAGCACCCTTTTTAAAAAATTCTGCTGCCATATTATAATCCTCCTATTTCGTTTTGCATTCTCAATGCTTGTGGTAAAACGTGTGCTATACGTTCTGCAAAGTCCTCAGCATCATTAGTAACAATGTCGCCCTGTATATTTAAAGTTATGCCTGAACTACCACCTAACATATTTTTACTTTTAGAAACAATAGTTTCGCCGGGTTCTACCATAACTGGGTAATGTCTTCCACCAAGACTAGCTCTACCACCCATGTCGTACATTCTTAAACCTGTGTCTGCCATAGGAACTGCCGTTTCTGCTGGTAAATCTAAAGGTGGAGGTGTCATTGCCATTTTCATGATTTTACCAAATGCTGCCATAGTTAAAGCACCTGTTGCCATAGCTGCAACCAAACCGGGTCCACCCTTCAATGCTTCTACTCCTGTAGCTTTAGCAATGTTATAAGCCATCATAGCCCCAGCCGCCCCTAGAAGTATATATCCTAACGTTTTGTAAGCATCTGAAGTTTTATTGATTAACATAATACCTGCAAACATAGCAGCGTTAGAACCTAATTGAGCTGCGGTCATAGCAATAGTTGACATAGTGCTCATTTTCGTGGTGTTGCTTACTACTATAAGTTGTTTAGTTTTTATATCACTAGCTACAGCATGGGTAGTTTCTGCGTTCGCAGCAGCTAATGTAGCAAAAGTGTTAGCTATCGTATGTGCTTGAGTAATCGGTAAAACAGAATTCATAACTTTGAACATCATCAAAGCTTGTAAACCATTTTCACCTAATAAATTTATTCCCTTTATTACAAGACGAAGTGGTATCATCAAAGCATGTAACGTACCAGATAGTCCCTTACCTTCTCCGTTCATATTACTAAACATTATTAAAAGCTCTCTTATCATATCAGATAACTCTACAACAGCTTGTAATACTACATCTCTCATAGCAACACCCATCTCAGTTAAAGCAGCTGTACCATCTTCAGCTCTTACTACGAAGAAAGATTCGAACTCTGCAGCAATATTATGTAATTGGTCACCAAAGGTATTCATAGTACCATTAGCTCTACCTACCTCGTCCGAGAGCAAAAATGGAGCCATTAGAGCATTTTTAATAACTTGTATTTGATTAGCTAAAGATTTTTGCTGTATTTCTGCCATTCTAGTTGCAGAACCTGCAGAATTTTGTAAGTCATTGACTGCATTTTCAAATTCATCTGCATTTTGAACTAAGTGAACGAAAGCAGTTGCACCACGAACATTCAAATCTTCAAGTAAAGTTGTCATCAAATCGACATCAGATGCAGCTGGACCCATAGCATCACTAAACTCTTTAGCTATTTCGGTTAACATTTTAAAGTTACCCTCAGAATCCATAATTTCAACACCCATTTTACGGAAAGCAGCAGTGTTATCTTCTGCATGTTGAGCAAACTCAGCTAATGCTTGACGTAAACCACGTCCTGCAATACCTGCTTCTAAAGCACGGTTAGTTAAAACTTGTAAAGAACCAAGCAACTGGTCAATATTTTGTCCAGTAGCAGTAAAGAAAGGCATAGCGAACTTGACAGCACTTGCTAAATCTTGATATTCAATCAAAGACATGTTAATAGCATGAGCAAACTTATCTGTCAATGCAGCCGATTCACTCATCTCTAAGCCAAAACCAAAGATAGTCTGTGTGGTTAACTTAGCAATAGTATCGTGGTCACCTTGTACAGCCATAGATAGTTTTAATGTGTTTGCTAAAACTTCTTGCGAATCGCTTGCTGAAAGACCTGCCGATGCAAGTGTGTATAAACCTTCTGATGCTGTCCCTAAAGATATACCATACTGTGTACCAAAGTTAACTATCTCATCAGAAAGGCTGAATAAAACTTCATTTGTAGTTTGGAAAATAGATTGAGCGTTCATCAATTCTTTTTCGAACTCTTGGAAAGTTGATATAAGACTTTGTAGCCTAAACATAAAAGTCATTAATGCTATACCACTAGCCATGATTGCACCCATAAAGGCACCAGACATTTGCATAGTTATACTTGTTATTGCACCATTTATTCTACCTAACAATGCCATTTGTTCTTTGTATAATCTATTATTTTGCATTATACCTTTATTAGTCAACATTTGTGATTGTCTAATCAAAGCATTATTTTTTCTTTTTATGTTAGCATTCTTTTCTTCCTCAGCACTCAACATTTTATGAGAACCAATCATTTGGTTTAATATGATACCTGCAGCTTTTCTTTCTGCTGTACCCTTTTTCAATGATAATACTTCTTGCTGCTGTAACGCTATAAGTTTTTTTCTCATAGCTGCTTCATTCTGCATAAATGTAGCATTAGAAAACGTACCACCCATACGTGCTTTAGCACCTAAAGCTTTTGCACTTTTAGCAAACTTTTCGTTTGCCATTTTCATTTTCTTTAATGTTTGGTCATATAATCTATATTCTTTTTCATATCTAGCTTTATCTGTTTTCATCAAACTTTTAGGTGGTTTCAAAGCTTGCATAGCTTGTTTAGCTTGATTTTTAACTTTTTCTGTTATTTGTTTTTTTGAATTTTCTAAAGCTTTATCAGCTGCTTTGTTTTCAGCTTGTAAACCTATAGTTAATTGTTTATGTTGAGCTAGTAAATTTTTATTAAGTTTGTTAGTTTTAGATGCTGCAGCCTTCTCCAAACTAGATAATCGAGCCATATACTTTGACTGCATCTTGTTTGCGGAGTTATCGTCGAACAACATTCGCATGTTTGCTCGAACTGTAATTGCGCTCATCACCATTTTTGTTTTTTCCTTATCTTAGTAAATCTTTTAATGATGTACTATTTTCTTTAGGTTTGCTTATTCCAGCTAACCTCTCATATTTTCGTTTCAAATTCCTACTTTTATTGTAATCAGACCTGACTTCAGGTTTATCCTTTGACATATGACCTATATCTTTAGGAGTATATCCATCATATGCATGCATTGTCCGATATACATTGTATGCGTATAGTAATCCGTCCAGTTCGTGCCTTGGTGTAGATTTTATATCTTCTAAAGACATACCCAACTCTTTCATCAGTGGTATGTATAACATCACCACATCTGGATGTTGGCCGAACTTTATAGCTCGTTTGGGTTATCAACACCTAGCATTTTATTTGTTACAATAAATTTAGCTGAAGAAGGTAGTTTTCCATACACATCTATAGATAAAACAGACGTATCAGGTTTTTTATCCTGTGCCTTTTTCATCATAGCTGCTATCCTTTCCTTAGCCAATTCTAAGTATTGTGTATTTTTTTCTTCTTCAGAAAGACTTTCATCTATAACCAATGCTTTTGGCTCTTCACTTTCTGTCAATTCACACCATGAAATCTTTATTAACTTTCCATGATATTCTACTTCTGCTTCTTGAACTGTTTCTGTCAAGGACTCAAGGTCTTCAACAGTCCAGTACTGTTTTTCTTCTTCCATTGTTTCTCCTATTTCTTTTTTGCCTTCTTTTTATTTTTAGGCTTTTTAACTGGAGCAGAAGCCTTTTCCTCTGCCTCCAGTCTTTTAAGTGCGTCATTCAAAGCTGCTTCGCTTCGAAAGACTCCTACAATCTCGTTACCTTTCGTTAATTGAAAGACATGATTGATTTCTTTAACTTCGTATACCATTTATTTACCTCAGAATGCTGTACTTGCAGTTGTAGTAAAGTTCATTGCAGTTCCTATAACTGGTGTAACATTACCATAAAATGTTATAGTTTCTTCGTGTACTGCATCAGCACTCAAAGTAACACTATACTCTGTTATACACATATTAGGTAAAGTCATTACTTCTGAACCTTCTTTCAAGGCTAGGTATAATCTATATCCATAACCACTACCACTACTATCTGCTAAAGGTCTATTTAAGTTATCATCGAATTCTACTGCATCTGTTCCACCTGCTTTGGCAGTGGCATTGTCAGTAGCTCTTATACCACATCTTGCTTTGTTGAAAAGATTTGAAAAAGAATTATCTTTCTTTTTCTTAGTTATTGTTAGGGTTACTTCTTTTTTGATTTCTGCTTTCAAAGCAGTTCGTTGACCCATGTATGCTATATCTTCATCAACTGTTCCGAACGTAAAATCAACTGCTGTAATATCTTCTACTTTTAATTCATCAGACAGTATACCTACGCTAGCATCTCCGCCAGTACCTTCTGTATCTGTAGCAACAGTTAAATCACTGTTAGCATAACCAGAACCTCTAGCTATATCAGTTGCTGCACCAGTATCTTTATCTGTAATTGTAACTACAGCACTAGATTGAATGATAGTAAAAGCTGCTGCAAAATCACTATCAGCAGCTAGTTGAGTTTGTATTGCTCCTGCTATATTATTAACATTTGCACCTATAGCTGACAAATCAACTTCTTGTGAAAAATCTTCATCAATACTTGCTGGTTTTACACCATTACCATCGTGGTCGAACCATATTAAATATTTTTGTCCATCTGCATCATAAATTAATACATATTTGTTATTACTTGCTGTTGAAGCATATTGTGCTATATTAGTTGATACTGCAGTAATGGTTGATACTTCTGCTACACCAGTTCTTCGTGGAATAAAATCAGGGTCAGCATAGGCTCCTCCTAAATCACCACTTGTACTACTGGTATTAGATATAGTTATAGCTCCGCTTGCGAATTTGATACCGTAGTTAGCCTGTTCAGTAGACAGACCTACTTTAACATCTCTACCAAGGAAGTAAGCCATTACTTACCTCACAGAGTCGAGCAAACAGCTTGATTGCCTGATGTTGCGATAACTGGTGTTGCGTGACCCATAAATGTTAGTGACTCTTCTTGAACTCCGTCAGCGTTTAATGTGACTGCGAATTCTGTCATTGAACACATTGGGAAAGAAATAACTTCACCTGAAGCTTTCAGTTGAACGTGAACTCTGTATCCATAAGTATTATCTGGTTGTGTTAAACCATCGTGGATAATAGGAACGTCACCTGATTGTTTCATTAATCCATATCTTGCTGCTTTGAACAAGTCATCGAAGAACTTACCATCTTTTTTCTTGGTGATAGTAATTGAGTTCTCTTTTTTAATTTCTGCCTTTAATGCAGTTCTCTGTCCCATATAAGCGATATCCTCATCGACTGCGCCGATTGTGAGGTCTATGCTCATAACATCTTGTACTGGGTTTGCGTCTTCACCTGAGTCGAACAACGTTGATACTTCACGGTTTGGTATAACCAATGAACTTGTGGCTGCGGCTATAGAACTGTTGATTCCGTAATCGCTTGAAGTCCCTGCGTCTTCAGCACCATCGTGTTCGGTTGTGATTGCAACCTTTACATCTCTTCCTAGGAAATATGCCATGTTTAGTTTCTCCTTTAGCGTTCGCGATACGCTAAGTAATAACTATATGGTGATGGTAGTATATAAAGGTTTCCCTCAAGAAGGCAATATGGCTCTATTAATCTCCCAATAAATGCATAATATAGCTATATA
>Ga0208919_1001357_pt1 | contig 14211 bp, 18 predicted proteins | sample 4_EtaG_FD_184076 | JGI IMG/M metagenome (GOLD analysis project Ga0208919, IMG submission 184076) | Marine viral communities from the Subarctic Pacific Ocean - 4_ETSP_OMZ_AT15127 metaG (SPAdes) (version 3) | ecosystem: Environmental > Aquatic > Marine > Oceanic | place: Pacific Ocean | collected...
GTAGCCGCACTCGCTACATTCATAATCGTAAGTTGGCATATGTAACTCCTATAAATAGTCTATGATATTATAGGATCACTTATCGAGTTTGACATCTATTTTTTTCAAATTTTCAGAGAATTGTTGCAATGTACTTATAGTTGTTTCTCTGGCTACTTTCTTTGCGGTCTCAGTAGCGTAAGCTTCAACCTCTATAGGTAGCTCATCAGAGAGGGCCTGTAAGAATGTTTCAAGTTTCATAGACGTGTCGTTTTGCACTGCCTGATTGTAGAAAATACCCTCTTCTAAGATGCCGAGTCTTCGATTGAGTTGTTGATTATTATATTCGGATCTAACCCCTATAACTACTATAGCTGCTAAGAATACACCTCTAAAAATATTTAACTGGTTCATCGTCATCTTCTTTCTTGTTTAGTCTTATAAGAATCTTGGAGACAATATCGCTTCGCACAATATCGCTATAGTCAAGTTCGCAGACTCCTACACCGGAGACCTCAACTAATTTTTCCATACAGGTATGCAAACCTCCTTGTTGTTTACCTAGATCGGACTGTCTTAAGTCTCCATTTATTACAGCTTTAGAATCCTTGCCAATTCTAGTAATAAACATTTTAATCTGCTCAAATGTGGCATTCTGAGCCTCGTCAAGTATCATAAAGCAATTATGAAAGTTTCTACCTCGCATATATTCCAAAGGACATAACTCAATAATATTTCTATTTCTGTAAGTCTCAACGGTATTTCTAGTGAGATAGTGATTCATCTCTTCTAGTATAGGTATTAGATACGGATTTATTTTTTCAACTAGTGTTCCCGGAAGGTGGCCTAAACCTCTACCGGATTCTACGACAGGTCTAGTGATAATGATTTTATCTACCTTTTTCTCGATCAAGTATTCACAGGCCATTCCTACAGATACGCTGGTCTTTCCTGAGCCTGCTGGCCCTGAACAGAATGTCACGTCAGACTTATGAATGTGACCCATATAGTCTTCTTGATTTCTAGTCTTTGGTCGAAGTATTTTACGGCGTTGTCTAGTTGCGGGCTTCTTCTTTGGTTGTCTTGCCATTAATTATTCTCTACTGTTATAGTTTTAATTTCTGAATCTTGACACATTGGACACATCGGCTGAGAGCCGGGCTCATGTATACCGAGTTGGTGATGAGTCATAAGGATCGCTTGCATAATCTGTGAATCTCTGAGTCTTGTATGCAAAGGTAGATCCTTGAGGTCTTCCGACATAGGAATTTTAACCTCTATTATATTGCTCCTATTCATTATATGTCTATACATATAGAAAGAGCCCGCTAAATTCAGTAAAGATAAAGAAAATAGCACATAAACTGCGTTTCTAAAAAATTTCATAAGATTAACCAAACAGTTCGGTTATGACCTTACCAGAGTTAGCGATTTTCATAGGTCTACCACTGTTGCTAGTAAACGTAGTACCCAAAGAAATACCAAGCGCTTTGCAAACGGAAGCCATGACATCCTGAGATGTATATGGTTCGGTTTCCACACGAGTACCATCTGAGTTTGTTTCGCCAATAGCGATACCGCCATTCATTCCGGCTCCGCCAACGACAACACTCCAGCTTCGTGCCCAGTGGTCACGACCAGCATTACCGTTGATACGAGGAGTCCTACTGAACTCACCCATCCAAATAATCGCTGTGTCTTGTAATAACCCACGCTGCTCTAAATCTTCATACAGCGCGCTCATGCCTTGATCTAACATGGGCAGTTTCGTATCTCTTAATGTAGGGAAAATGTTCTGGTGATTATCCCAGCCACCTAGATTAACTTCAATAAATGGTACTCCTGCTTCGACTAAACGCCGTGCCATCAAGCACCCCTTACCAAAGTTATTGTCTCCGTATCTTTCTTTTATATTGTCAGGTTCACCAGCTACTTTAAGCGCATCCATTTGGGCGCTCGTTAGAACATTAAATGTCTCTTTAAGGATCGCCTGATGTTCTTTTGCTAATGATCCTCTTCTCTGGTTTATAAAGTTATTTTCAATTGCATCTAAAGCGTAAGCTCTTTGATAAAATCTTTCATCTACTTTCATATCTAGATTTCTAATTCTACCATCACTATTTACCATGAACGGATTGTATTTAGCTCCCAGAAAACCTGCGCCCATACTTCCTCCTCCCACTGAGATGAATTGGGGGATCGACAAATCTTTTCGTCGGAGTTGATGGGATAGGACAGACCCATAGCTTGGGTGGTCAATAGATGGATTAGGAACGTAGCCGGTGTGCATATAATAACGACCACGCATATGGTCAGCTTCACGAGTACTCATACTTCTAATAATGGCGGCGTTATGCATTTGTTTAGCCATTAAAGGCATATGCTCACTAATCTGAACATCTCCGCTAGTAGCTATAGGCCTGAAAGGGCCTCCTGTTGGAGCGCCGGATTTTAAGTCCCAGATGTCCATCGTTGAAGGGCCGCCGCCCATCCATAACAGGATAGCGGATTTACCATTTTTTTTCAACTCTTCTTGATTCGCTTTGACAGTTTCTGCTAGCGACATTACGCTCGCTACAGAAGCTAAAAAGTTGCGTCTCTTCATATTACGTGTGTCCTTATGCTAAAGTAAAACCATTTCCTAAACCCTGAATACCCATAGAGGGAGATATAATAGACAAATTTTGCTTTCTAGTTGAGCCACCACTGGCACTACCGGCTTCCAAGTACACCTGATAGATGTAAGCAGTACCATACGAATCATTATCTATACCAATCCAAAGATTCAAATCCGTATAGTCTGTTATATTTTCTGCATCGGCTTCAGGAATTGCAAAGTCAAGATTTCTTTTAGAGCCAGTTCCAAACCCATTGCCAGAACCGTTGAACCTTTTAATCAGACTAGAGCCTTGATACAGTCGTAAATCCCCAGCGTCATCTACATTACTAACTCTTACCCGAATACTTAAAGTAGACTTGTCACTAGGTTCGTCAATGTCGCTCAGACCTAGCTTGTAATATCTATAGCCACTTTCAGCGTTGCTTCCTCGGCATCTCGCATAGTCGGTATCGTCTGCAACTTCTTCATCTATCATTGCATACAGATCGGAGCCAGTGCTTGCGAACCAGCCATACGCTCCAAAAGAGTCAACAGATATGTCACTATCAGGTCTTGCGTATTGTGTTGTCATAGTGTTACCTTAAAATCTAAATTGAAAAAAGAAACCATGAAATGGGCCCGGATAAATCGGCATTGGCTGAGGTTGAATAACAACAGGAGGCTGAATAATCACAGGGGGATAATAAGAGGGAACTCTATAATATCTAAAATGCGGGTTCACGGGTCTATAGTAATTATAAAAACCAAAGCTATGTTTAGTCTGAACTTTTGGTTGTTGAGGTTGAGGCTGTGGTTTCTGCCACTGCTGTTTTCCAAACCCTTGTGGGCGTTGAATCGGTACGCCGAATCCTTTTGGCAGAGGTTTGTTCTGTACGGGTTTTGCCGCAGGAGGTCTTGTAAACTCTCTGGGTTGGCTTCTGACAACTTGGGGAGGTTTGATTACCTTACGCTCTGGTCGATCTGCGTTTGCAGATAATGGCACAAACAATAAACATAATAGTGTTACTAAATATTTCATTATATTAACTCCTTTGGTTAAGTTTGAGCGCCCGATAAATTCCTTTTTAACGAACGCCCAAAACTGATTTCGATGCTAGCTCTCGCCGTTTGGTCGAGATCGAAATTAACTAACGCACTTTTCACATTTGCATATATTAACGTCGCAAATGCAACCTGCTTCTGGACATGGACATTCTGGTTCACATATTTCACAAATAACTGGTTGATCGCCACTAAACATATTTTTTATCTCCTCTTTGTTGATGAAACATATTGCCGCAACTATCATAATTGCTATCAGCGGTACTTTAAATTTCATTGTTGTGTCTCCTTTTTAATATTTTCGTAAATAAGCTCTTCACTAGCAGCGGCTAAACCCTCTACTGTAGAAGCGGCTCGTGATTGACTGATACATACAGCAACTCGCTGTTGTTGACTAGGATATTCTTCCTTCATGACATCACTGGACATGCAGCGATTAACAAAGTTTTTAGCATCCTCATCTTTATTTCTTTTAGGTAAAGGCATTTTGTTTCCCTTATACAATTAAGTCTTGTCTAACTTTGCCACCGTCTACAATTTCTATAGGTCTATCGCCGGGAGCCATAAGCTCTTTGTCAGCAACAATACCAATTCTATTATAGATAGTAGCTGCCCAGTCTTCTACTGTCATTGGATTATCTTCTGGCTCACTTGCTGTAGCATTGGAGCTTCCGTAAATCATTCCACTTTGTATTCCTCCTCCAGCCATAACTACACTAAACACTTTTGGCCAGTGGTCACGCCCAGCGGTTGCATTAATCTTAGGCGTGCGACCGAATTCAGAAGCTAAGCAAACTAATGTTGAGTCTAGCATGCCTCTATCACTAAGGTCTTCAATAAGAGCCGCAAGCCCTTGATCTAGTGCGGGTACTTGTCCACGAATACCATTTTCTATATTATTGTGCATGTCCCATCCACCATAAGTGAGCGTGACAAAACGTGTTCCAGCTTCTACTAAACGTCGAGCTAAAAGCATGCGGGCTCCAGCGGTATTTCTACCATACTTATCTCGCATTGCATCGCTTTCTTTGTTGATATCAAAAGCATCTCTAGCTTTTTCACTGCTGATTAAACTATACGCTCTGTCATAGAAACTATCTACAGCATCTAAAGAGTCTGACTTTTCTTTAGTGGCAAAGTAATCATTGACTGCGGAAAGCATTTTTCTTCTACTGCCAAATCTACCATCATTGACTCCGTTAGGTAGTTTCAAATCTCGAACCTGAAATCCATCACTTGCTGGATCAGCGCCTAAACTAAAGCCTGAAAACGAGCTGCTTAAATATCCAGTACCTGCATATTCATTAGGTTGGTTTGGGATACAGACATATGGAGGAAGGTTTTGGCGAGGGCCAAACTCGTGCGCCACCACTGAACCCATTGATGGGTATTGAAGGGCTGGGCTAGGTCTATAACCAGTAAACATATTATGTGTGCCTCGTTCATGAGCTGCTTCTCCATGAGTCATACTGCGAATGATAGTCATCTTGTCTGTGACTTTGGCTGTTTTAGCCATCATTTCGTTAAGCCTAGTTCCGGGAACTACTGTTTCAATACTAGACATTGGCCCTCTGTACTCAAGTGGAGCAAAAGGTTTAGGATCAAATGTCTCTTGATGTGCTGAACCTCCCGGCAAATAAATATAAATAACAGACTTTGCTGGGCCTTCAATACTTTCATAAAATTTCTGGTCAGCCTGAAGCTTCTCCATTCGGAAGTAATCCGATAAAGTTAAGCCTAGCCCACCCAAAAAACCAACATGCAGAAAAGATCTGCGATTACCTTTACAATTCATAAAATTTCCTTTACCACATTCTGCAAGACCAGTACCGAGCTTTCCACTTTGGGCCCGGAGCTGTATCACATTTATGTCTTGCTCTAAAACTTTTTCTTCTTTTTGGATTATCTCTTTTGATCTCCATATTTGGATCGCCAAATCGTACAATGACAACCTTACCAGATCCATTCTTAGTATATACCGCAAATTTCTTTGGCCCATCTGGAGTTCTAAATGGTTTGTTCAAAGTGACTTTTCTACCTTGATATTCTGCCGCTTTAGATTTTCTAGGATGACCTTTTGGCAATAGATCATTATCTTGCTTATATGCAGAATTAGATGGCTTGCCAGTTCTAAGCAATGTCAGGAAAGCATTTACTCTAGCAATAGCCCAACCATGACGACTCATCTTTGGTGCATGGCTTGTAGAATAAGCGCCAGCACCTCTTCTATATACAGCTTTTAACATCCCAAGACTAGCCTTTGAACCTTTGCCTTTAGCATTATGTTCTTTAACCTTATTTGATAACTGCTTTGTTACCTCTTTGCTAAAAGTAATCTTGCCGCTTGGGTTCTTCGCGCTGTCTGGCTTGTTCTTTTTAGATCCTTTCTTCTGGTCTTTCTTGGGGGCAGGAGTTCTTCGAGGATCGCCCTTGGAGGGCTTATCAGACTTAGCTTTCTTTAATTCTTCTTGACTCGGCCTACCTTCTTTTTCAGTGCGAGCAGGCCTATAATTTTTACCTTCTCTTTCCTTCTTCTTGCGGATATTTTCCCAAAGTCCGGGTTTTGCCTCTGCAATATCCCAGTCTTCAGTATCTTCACCAAAGTCTACATATTCCGCTTCCGCAGGCACATAGAAATTCTCCTCTGTAAGCTCTTCGGTGTAACCTGTTTCGTTTAAATATTCATTAAATGCACTTGCATAGTTTTCTTTTTTCATTATAATATTACCTTTGCTTCGCCTTCCAGTAAATATCTAGGCCTTCCGCCGTTATCTACACGCTGAATGCCTTTATCTATTCCGAAATGATTAAATAGTGTTGCTTGTAAATCCAATGGCCCAACTGGGTTCTCTATTGGACTATATGATCTGTCTGATTCTCCAATAGTTCTGCCTGATTGGTAATCCCCACCAAACATAAACATTGGTGTGATTGATGGCCAATGGTCACGACCAGCATTGGCGTTGATCTTAGTTCTGCCAAATTCACCAGTGACCACTAATAATACTTTATCACTTAAACCCTTATCAGACACATCTTGCATAAATCCAGCTAGAGCCTTGTCAATAGGTGGAACCTTGCCTTTCAAAGCGTTAGAAATATTAGAGTGCATATCCCAGCCACCGTAATGTAAAGTTATAAATTTTGTTCCATGTTCTACTAGTCGTCGAGCTAGCATTAATTGTTCACCGATATCGTTGGCTTTCTCTGATCCGTATAGTTTTTTTGTTGCTTCTGTTTCTTTATCTGTAGAAAAAGCATCTTTGGCTGAGCCTAGAATTACATCATATGCCTGACCCTTATAAAAGTCCACAGAGTCTGCGCTTTGTCCAGCTACTCTGGCGGCGTCGAGTCCTCTGAGCAATTCTTTTCTTGTTGAGAATCTATTAAGTTCAACTCTTGGGGTAAGGTTGTCTTTATTGGATGGATCGAAAGGTTTATATGCTCCGCCCAACCAAGCACCTTCATCACCTTCGATTTTACCTTGTTTAACATATGTGGGTACTCCATTTTGAGGATGATTAGCCCCGTAAACGGCAGAGATTATAGAACCAAAAGATGGGTACTTCGTTATGGATGTAGTTGTTCTCTCTGGATTATAGTGTCCAGTCATCATGAAGTGAGTACCTTGGCGATGAGAAGAATCCCTATGGCTAAATGAATTGATTACGTTCATCTTGCTAGTATGTTTAGCTAACTCAGTCCAGTCAGCTCCTAGCGTAATATTAGTTTTGGCATCATGAATCGCGCCATTGATTGGCTGCCATTCAGTTGGAACCGTGTCATTAGGAGCATGAAATGTCTCAAATTGAGTTGGCCCTCCTCCAAGCCATACCCAAACAACAGCTTTATCTTCGTGTGACAGAGTTTCCTGAGCCAAAGCATAGTCAGATAACCCTACTGCACTGAGTCCAGCACCAATACTTCCTACTCTTAAAAAGTTCCTGCGATCAAAAATAAAGTCTAACACGGTTTTCTCCTTTATTAATAATATACATTAAATGTTGTTTCTGAGCCATCTGGGTTAGTGACGGCTATTGTTGGCGCCGCTATATTATACACAGCGCTGTGGACATATGGAACAAATTCTTTCATATCATTCTTATATGTAAAAGCACCAGTTACGTTGCCACCTCCTGTATCGCCTCCAGACCAGCTTATGCTTGTTAAATAGTTTCTTTTACCAAGATCTAATACAAAGAAATTACTGGCGCCATTGGTAAAGGCCAGCTTAATCTCTCTATCTGGCTTTGGAAATGCAGCCATAAAGTTTGTGTCTTTCATTAAAATATCTTGTTGAATTGATTTTGTCAAATTGGCAGTTATTGAGGTCTCTATATCCACATCGGTGACATATTTCCATTTGTTCTGCTCTGAGGGGTTTGTTGTTTGATTAGCACCTCTCCAGTTTCCTTGATCTGAAAGCTCTTCATAAGAGACATCCATGCTTGCCTCAATGGATTGAATAAGACCGTTATGGCTACCAATACCTGTATCCTTAGTGATTATACTTGATAGCTCTGTGGGAATAACTGTAGAATTAGTACCTGCGCCTTCCGGTTTAATATAAGCTTGTCTTTTTATATTTGTGCCACCGTCAGTACCTCCAGTAACCGGAACTGTCGCGGTTCCCTCTCTGATTAGATTATTTGTTTTGAGTGTTATAGACTCTGTAGCTGGGCCGCCAACCTGAAAAGAATAAGATATATTGGTAATTAAACAATATTTGTATTGGATATTAGCAACCCTAGTGCTTGTGCTCTGATCGTCCATATACACAAGCTCGACTTTGTATTCTTTTAAATTCGAGCTACCGTCCCAGCCGCACATCCCCAAATTACCATCGGCAAGTAAAAAGCCGCCTACATATGTAGAAGGAGTTGTAGCGGCATAGAATGGAGTGAAACCATGATTTAGATTTCTTTCTATAGTTATCTCAACTTCAGGCTTTGCGTAAAGACTTCTAAACTGTTGTTGTCTGCCTTGATCAGACACTCCTTCAGCTTCAGCAGAATAATTTACACCAACGCTCTGCACGTTTTTCAACTCAGAGCCATCTACAAAGACACCCTGACACGCATAAAATATTCTGTTAGCCATTTTTTAAAACCTTATTAAAAATCGTCCACTAAATTACCCACTGAATACTCTGTAACTCTCGTCTCAAAAAAGTTTTTACACTTCTCTAAGTCTATTATTTCACTCATCCAAGGGAATGGATTCTGTGCATTCGTATATGGTGATGGCAGACCTAAGTTAGTAAGCCTTCTGTTCGCAATAAATTGAACATAGTCAATAAACATATCTGCGTTCAATCCTAGAATACCATTCGGCAACACATCTCTAGCGTAAGCTAATTCAAGTTCCATAGCTGTATCAATATGCTCAATGGTTTCTTTTTCCATAGCTTTTGTCCAAATTTTAGGGTTATCTTCTCTTAATCTATTGATAAGTGTAGTCCCAAAATCAATATGTATACTCTCATCACGAAGAGTGTATTGGATTTGTTCACCAATTCCCGGAAGCTTGTTCTGCCTATTAAAGGATAATAGCATAGCAAAGCCAGAGAAGAAGAATATCCCCTCGCATATAATATAATATGTTATGATATTACGAAGAAACTCTCTCTTGCCTTCCAATGTGTTTATGTTGAAGTCAGGACGATTTATATCACTAGTAATATTCATCAAGAACTCGTCTTTAGCTTTAATGCTAGGGACTGAATTATATGCTTGATATACTTCGTCGATATCTAGACTCAGTGAGTCGCAAATATATACCACCGTTAAGTTGTGCAGGCTTTCTTCATATGCTTGACGTAGAATATACTGGCGACATTCTGGATCTGTTACAAACTTAAACACGCTAAGCAGTAAGTTATTGGCGACCAAAGACTCTGAGCCAGCAAAGAATCCTAGACATCTCTTTACTACCAATCTCTCATCTTCGGATAATGAGTTGGATTTCCACTGCTCTATATCCTTAGCCATAGAAATTTCGGTTGGCATCCAGTTATTAGCCGCACCATCTATGAATAAATCCCAAGCCCATTTATTTACATGAGGAAGAATTTGATTTACACTCGCTACTTTATCTGATATAATCTGCTTAGTTTTTTTCATTTTTACTTAATCTCTCAATAATTTCCTGCAATAAGTCCTTAACTTTTTCGGCTTCTTCTGAATTAATTTCTAGTCTATATTTTACTGGCGATGTTCCAGACTGTTTAAACTCAACAAATCTCATTGACAACTCTCACATCCGGGATCTAAAATAGAACAGGCCTTAATTTCTTCTGTTGTCGGTTCTTCGGTTGATTTAAAACTAACAGTTGATTTTTCTAGCCGAGTTGCGGCTTTGCCTCTTAGGTAATATGTAGTTTTTAAACCGTTTTCCCAAGCACAAAAATATAGGTCATTTAAAAATTTAAGACTGTCGTGTTTGTTATAAAGGTTCAGTGACTGTCCCATGTCAATCCACTTCTGCCTTTCAGCCGCAGCCTTAATTAAAATTTCTGGTTCAATATCAAAAGCCGTCATAAACTCTCTTTGAATATCCTCATCTAAATCAACTGCCATAACGTCTCCGTCAGCAGTTTTAAGAGCGTCCACTAACTCTTGACACCAAATACCTTTCTTCTTTGCCATTGAGACAAAATGCTCGTTGACCATTGTGAACTCACCACTGAGTGTTGAATAAACATAAAGAATTGAGTAATCTGGTTCAATAGACTGCGAACAGCCTTGAATATATGAAATAGTTGCGGTAGGAGCAATCGCCATGACATTACTATTACGCATACCATGTCTTCTTACTAATTCCCTAACCTCATCCCACTCTTCTTCAAAGCTCTCAAAGTCCACTCTCTTATACACATTTTCTGGCTTATGAGTATGTCTCTGATTCATCAAATCACAATAAGTATCTATTGGAAATTTGTCCTGACTCCAAAGAGAACCCTCAAAAGAGGGGTATTCTCCCTTTTCTTTAGCTAATAATGCTGAAGTTTTGATTGCATGCAGGGAGATAAACTCTTGTATTTTCCCGCACAATACCACTGCATCCTGAGAATTGTAAGGTATTCCTAGTCTATGTAGCACATCATGAGTGCCCATAATTCCAAGACCAACAGGTCTATGTTTTAGGTTTGCCTTCTTTGCCTCTTTAGTTGGATAAAAATTTAAATTTATTACATTATCCAAGCCTCTCACGGCAACCTCTACAGTTTTTTGTAGCTTTTTCCAATCTATGGTGCGGACTTTAAGGTGTGAAGACAAGTTGACACTCGCTAAATTACACACCGCAGTCTCTCCAACCTCGATAATCTCACCTTCATCATACTCGGTGGGTTTTGTATGTAATAAGATCTCTGTACATAGGTTAGATGAATGCACTACCCCTTCATGCTTATTAGAATATCTTATATTAGATGGGTCTTTGAATGTAATCCAAGGATGCCCAGTTTCATATAGGGCTGTGAGAATCTTTTTCCACAAATCTTTAGAATTGATGATTGTATAATTTTTTAATTCTCCATTGTCAGCAGCCTTTTTGTATTTCTTATACATTTTAGTAAATTCTTTACCGTATGTATCATGTAGCTCTGGGCATTCAGAAGGATCAAATAAATACCAATCTTGGTTCTTTGAAACAGCTAACATAAAATCGTCTGGAATCCATAGCGCTGTGTTCATATCGTGACATCTGCGACGATCATCGCCAGTGTTTTTCCTGAGATCTAAGAAATCCTCAATGTCTAGATGCCAAGGTTCAATATATGCACACCCAGCACCTTTTCTCTTCCCTCCTTGATTAACTGCAACAAGCAGGTCATTGAATATCTTAAGCCAAGGCACAAGCCCTGTAGATTTGCCGTTTGTGCCCTTTATATAACCGCCTGTAGCTCTTACTCCAGACCAGTCCACTCCAAGGCCTCCCGCATATTTAGAAAGCCTAGATTGGCCATGAAGAGTACCAAAGATTCCATCAAGCGAATCACCGACAGTGCTTAAATAGCAGGAAGAAAGTTGCGACCTGCGAGTGCCGCTATTAAATAGGGTCGGTGTTGATGGCGAGTACCTGAATTCGGACATCATATTATATATTTCAAGAGCTTTGTCTTCCATATTTTCTTCGGCTAGACACAAACCCATAGCTACTCGCATATAAAAAGCCTGCGGAGTTTCCATTCTCTGTTCATTTAGGTGTATGAAATATCTATCATACAGTGTTTGAATCCCCAAATATTTGAATAATTTGTCTCTAGAGGGAACCATTTTATCGGCTAAGTATTCTAGATCATAGCTTAGAAGTCTATCACTCAGTCGCTCTTCTTTCACTAACCTTTTAATATTTTTAACAAAAGCCTTTTTGTACTGCTCTTCAAAACTTTCACTGCCTACATCTTCTCCAAACACTTCTTTGTAAAGATTGTTTAGTAACATTCGAGCTGCTACATAGGCATAGTTGGGTTCTTTTTCTATCTTTGATCTTGCCGACAGTATAAGAGCCTGATTTATTTCAGATGTCGGAATTTTATTGTAGAGCTGTAGACTTGCATCCAATACCACTTCACTAACAGATACGTCCTCTAAGTTCTCACAAGCTCTTTCTACGCACTTATTTACTTTGTCTAAATTTACTTCTTCTAACCGACCATTTCTCTTTTTGATTTTTATATTCTGGCTCATAATCTCACTGCGTCAAAAGTTGTTTACAAAAAAAAACGACACTTATAATAAACAGTAGCGCTACAAGTAATTCTTGATAAGCTACTGTGCCTTTCGGCTAGTCGGGGAAAGTGCCGTTTAGCCCACTTTATATAAGCTGGACTTGTTTACTCCCCGGTTTTATTATAGTGTCGTTATGTTGATTTACAAGATAAAAATTTATAATTAAAATGATTATCCGTTAAAAAATTCAGATCCTCCATCGTCATTAACCTCCGAGGCTCCGTCTTCTGCTGGTGGCTCAGGTTCTGGGGCGGGTGCAGGAGGCTCAGGAGCCCCATCTAAATCGACATTAACATTAATGTAATGTGCAACCGTAATTTTTTCGCTCAAATATTTCAAAGCTTTGAAAGTATCTTCTCCAGATAAACCACTTTGTTCAGCACTACTAGCGGAACTTGCTTTTTCAATAACATCTTTTAGTAACATCTATCTCTCCTTATATCCTAATTTTTGTTTATAGCCTCTATGATTTTTTCTGCCATAGTAAGCTGTGTTTCATGAAGCGAATCTTCGAGTTTGTCTATCTTATTATCAATCTTAGTCTCTAATCCGTCAACCTTATTTTCTAAAGAATCCAATCTTCTTTGAATAGAATCGTTAACTTTTTCTTCTAACATCACAAGCTTACTCCCATGCTTCACCACTGTGTGAAAAACCCATCCTATTACTGGAAGTGCTACCATCCCCACAATTTGTGCTATATCGTTGATTGATGACCAATCCATCTGGGTTCTCCCCGTGTTATATTTAAAAAAAAATAGAAGGGGGAGAATGTCTCCCCCCTCTAAAATTACTAACCAGTGATTGGCTTGTAGTTGTTGAAGTCAGGTCTAGCGCTAGTCTTAACTGAAGTCCAAGGGTTCAAGTTAACGAAGTTAGACTTGATTACCAAGCGACCCGGAACTTTTCTAAGTCCCGTATCAGCAAGAGCAAGGCCACTGCCAGAATCGACATCTGCAGCTCCAACGTAACCATTTGCGGCTGCGTCAGTGTAGTCTGCATCTGCGGCAGTACCGTTTCTAGTTGCTCCACCAATAGCGCGCAACTGCTGACCAGAGAGAGTGTCTGGAGCAGCAGCAGCATTACCACCTGCGGTTGTAGCTGCGACCCAGTTGAGTCTGCTTGTGAGGGCAGCTCCAGCAGTACCGTAAGACTTAGTACTAGTCCAGCTAAATCTATTAGAACGGAAGGCTGTGAGTATCTTAGCTCCAATCTGACGATAGAACTGAGCAATAGATGGTCGCTGATCGCCAGCGCCCATAGTCAAGAGCTGAGTTTTTGCTACACCAGATAGAGTAGCTGAAGCTCTAGCGATAACATACTCGCCTGCTACGTGATAAGCGAACGTACCAGCGGCAAGAACTTTTTGAGCACCAACCATAGCGTTAGTACCATTGCCTGTGATAGGCCCTGTGCCAATAGCATTGTAGTTATCTTTTGTTGCGGTGATTAATTCAAAAGCTTTAGTGATAACGTCACCAGTGTTATCATTACCTAAGATTGTTCCACCTTCTTTGTTGGTGGAGGGATTTCCGTTATTCGTAGTAGATACGGAATAATTTGTTAAAGCGCCGGGAACTGCCATGATATATGACTCCTATGCAAAAATAAAGATATATAAATCCTCAATTATCCATAAGAGTGTCCTGTTCCTACCATATTGTACACAAATTATCTAGTATTTTATAAGACTTTAATCTAATTCCATGAATATTTGAATCATAAAATATGTCATAATGCTCTTGAGAAAGTATTGGTGAGCAACTAACAACATCAAGGTTTAACTTATCTTCTATTAGCTTTGAAGAAATTATATTATCTAGTATATCATCAACCATA
>Ga0208919_1001359_pt1 | contig 14205 bp, 15 predicted proteins | sample 4_EtaG_FD_184076 | JGI IMG/M metagenome (GOLD analysis project Ga0208919, IMG submission 184076) | Marine viral communities from the Subarctic Pacific Ocean - 4_ETSP_OMZ_AT15127 metaG (SPAdes) (version 3) | ecosystem: Environmental > Aquatic > Marine > Oceanic | place: Pacific Ocean | collected...
GTATACGAGTTCAGCTACTCTTGGAAAATCTACAACAGAGTTTACAACTTCTGGTGAAACTAGTGGTACAGGATATACAACAAGAGGAAAATTATTAGCTGTAGCTGGGCAAACTCATAAACTATCAAATGATACAGCAATTATCGATTGGACAAACCTTTCTTGGTTAACTGCTTCAATTACAGCAAGAGGAGCTGTAATTTATAATAATTCAGCTTCAGATAAAGCTGTTTGTGTTTTAGATTTTGGTGGAGATAAAACTGCAACTGCTGGAACTTTTACAATTCAATTTCCAAATTTCACAGATACATTAGCTATCCTAAGAATATCGTAAGGAGGTAATTCCTTATGGCGAACACTTGGGGCTCGTTAAAATGGGGAGATGGTCTCTGGGGAGATCAAGGATCCATTAGTATTTCCGTTACAGGTGTAGCTGCAACGACTGCAGTTGGAAACGAATCAGCTTACAATTTAACTGGATGGGGTAGAGATACTTGGGGATCTCAAGTATGGGGTGGTACTGATGATGCTATTACTACTGTAACAGGTGTTGGTGCTACTACTGCTATTGGATCTATTGGAATAGAACTTGTTAAAAATGTTCCAGTTACCGGAGTTAGTGCATCCACAGCAATTGGAAGTGTTACTCATCAAGGGGATGTAGGAATAGCTGTTACTGGCTTATCCATGAGCTGGACTATTGGTCCTATCGGAGTTGAACTTAGAAAAGATTTAGAAATACCATTTGGAGTAGCCGCACAAAGTGCTATTGGAAGTGTATCAACTATAGCACATGCTAATGTTTCTGTAACTGGTTTAGGATTAACTGGATCTATGGGCAATACCATTGTCGAAGGTCCAGCACAAATAGATACGACAGGAGTAAGTGCTACGGGAGCTACTGGCTCACTAACTTTAACTGGAGATGCTCATGTTTTCCCAACTGGTGTAGTTGGAGAAACGGGAATAAATGAAACAGATCAAGTAGGAGATGCATGGGTCTATCCTACTGGAGTTTCAGCTGCTTCTACCACTGGTATTATAAGACAGGCTTCTGGTTACCCTGTAGTAGGTCAAGCTTTAACTACAGCTTTAGGTACTCTTTCTTTTAAAGCAAATGCTAACGTATTCCCTACTGGAGTTTCTGTCACTCTTAACCCTGGACTGCCAACAGTATTTGCATATAATGAGGTTGACACGGGAACACCTGTATCGTATAGTGAAGTATCAACAGGTACGGATGTAACTTATACGGAAGTAGCAGCTTAGGAGATTTTTATGGCATCAAATTATAATGCATTTGGTTTTAACCTAATGACCACTGGTGAAAACGCTGGTACATGGGGTGATAATACCAATCTTAATTTAAATTATTTAAGAGATATGTTTACGTACATTGAAGTACCAATGACGGCAGACAGAACTTTAACTATACCTGATAATTCTACAGGAACTTATAATGGTAGAGCAATCGTTGTTAAATTAACAGGTACAACTGGTGGATCAAGTAGAACGTTAGATATAGCAGAACAAGCAGGTTCAGGATCTTCTCCTGGAGGTGCGGCTGATATTTTAAAACCCTTCTTAATTATCGATGGAACTACACGAACAGGTTCTGATACAATAACTTTTAAAGTTACAGGAGCTACTGGAATAACTATACCAAAATATGGTAATACTTGGTGTTTTCATGATGGTACAGATATTAGATCAGCTGGCTTAATTAGTGCTAGAGGATCAGCAGGTACAGCAGCAGCTCAACCGGTTTATACTTTACCAGCTACAGATGGTACAAACGGACAAGCATTAGTAACTGATGGATCGGGCTCAGTGAGCTTTGGATCAGCAGGAATTTCAACAGGAAAAGCTATTGCAATGGCAATGATTTTCGGATAAAAAACAAAAAGGAAATTAAATTATGGCAAATCCAAATATAGTAAATGTAACAGCAATCACAGCCGGAACAATGGGGTGGAATCTGGCTACAGGTGGACTCGTTAATTTAATAACACCTGCAGCTGATTATATTTTAAAAATTAATAGAATCGTGGTGGCAAATGTAGACGGATCAGCAGCAGCTGATGTTGATGTAGCTATTACGACAACTTCACAAGCTTTTCCCAACACCACAGTTACGGGTGCGGATGCAACAACTTACTTAGCAAAAACAATTTCAGTACCAGCAGATGCATCTTTGGTAATTTCTGATACTCCTATTTATTTAAGAGCAGCAGATTTACTTAAAGCTAACGCAAGTGCAACCGGAGATTTAGATCTTACAATTACATTTGAATTACTGACAGACGCATAGGAGGTTTAAATTATGGCTGGCAATGGCGGAATAATTGGACCTACTAATACTGTCGGAGAGATTTTCAAAGACAAAGTTACAGCTATAACAGGCTCAGGATGTTTTAACAAAGCAACATGTAATCCTGCAGCACCAGGTTTAGCAACTGTAGTAGTTGTTGCCGGTGGTGGAGGAGCAGGTGGTGATGCAGGTGGTGCAGGCGGTGCTGGTGGTATGACTGTTACAGAAGATCATCCTTTACCCGGAAGTGCAATTCCAGTTACAATAGGTGGCGGTGGAGCTGGTGGACCTGCTCCAGCTGGGCCAAGAGTATCTTCTCAAGGTGATACTTCAACTTTTGGTTCTTCAACTCCTTTATCTACAGTAGGTGGTGGATATGGAGGTTATGCAACTTGTAGATGTGGGGGAAACGGAGGATCCGGTGGTGGTGGAATGGAAAGTGCCCCAGGTGGAGTAGGTGCTGGTGGATGTGGAACAGCATGTCAAGGTAATAATGGTGGAGGTTTAGCTGCACCAGGTAATGGAGCCGCAGGAGGTGGTGGTGGTAAAGGCGGTGTTGGTGGTCTAGGAGTAGCTCCATCTGCACCAACTTGTGGTGTTCAAGGTGGAGTAGGTTTAGATATTACACCTTATCTTGCGTGCGCAGCAACTCCTTATACTATACCTAATTCAGGAAAATATGCTGGTGGTGGCGGCGGAAGACCAACCTCTGGTGGTTCATGTAATGCTAATGCATTTGGTGGTGGATCATGTGGATCATACCCACCAGCTCCATACCCAGGGCAAAATGGAACAACAAATACAGGTGGTGGAGCAGGAGCTGGCGCAGGAAATGATCCAGGAGGAACTGGTGGTCCTGGTGTCGTTGTCGTTGTAGAAAAATGTCAAAACTCTTGTGGTAGTAAAGCTTCAGGTGTTTGGCACATGAACACCGTATATGATTTCGTAAAAGATGATAATTGGGTTTATAATTATGCAGATGTAGATTATTTAGTAGTCGCTGGTGGTGGTGGCGGTGGAGGTGGTAACTCACCATCTAACGCAAATGGTGGTGGAGGCGGAGCCGGAGGTTATAGAGCTTCTGGTTATGGACCTTCCCCTCTTCAAGGTTGTACATTAAGTGTAAAATATGGAACTCATGCTGTAACAGTTGGAGGTGGTGGTGCTGCTAGAACAAGTCCAGCAGGAGCGGGTTTTGTAGGAACAGATTCAGTTTTTTCAACAATAACATCAACAGGTGGTGGAGGTGGTGGTAATACATCCAATCCTGGTACTGACGGCGGATCAGGAGGAGGTAGTGGTTATGCTAATCCTAGTACGTTTGGAGCAGGTAATACTCCTCCAACAAGTCCTTCTCAAGGAAATCCGGGAGGTGATGGTGTTGAAACAGCACCCGGCTATGGTGGTGGAGGTGGCGGTGGAGCTACAGCCACAGGAGGAAATGGTTCAAGTAGTGCAGGTGGAGCTGGTGGTGCAGGAGCCCCAAATGCAATTATAGGAACAGCAACTTTTTACGCTGGTGGTGGCGGTGCGGGAGTTTATACTCCTAGCTGTGGAGGAGCCGGTGGAACCGGTGGTGGCGGTGCTGGTGGAGCAAATTCATCAGGTTTCGATGCAACAGCAAACACTGGTGGCGGTGGTGGAGGAACTGGTAATAGTCCTACTGGAGGTGCAGGTGCTTCATTTGTAAGTGGTGCAGGTGGTCCAGGAGTAGTAATTTTAAGATCAACACAATATTTATCAACAGATAGTGCATGTGCACCTGTTCAATCTCCTGATGGTGGAACATCAACATTTATAGCAAAATTTAATGCATCAGCTAATGTAACAATTGGTTCCGTACCGGGTATTAGTTTAGATTATTTAGTAGTCGGTGGTGGTGGCGGCGGTGGTAAAAGATGTGCTGGTGGCGCTGGAGGAGCTGGTGGATTTAGAACATCTTTTCCAGGTGGAACAAAAGTATTTTTAGATACAGGAGTAAATTATATTACAGTTGGTGGCGGAGGAGCGGCTGCTCCTGGCCCTACTAATGAAAATGGTACTCCAGGTAATGATTCTTTCGCAGGATATATAACTTCAAACGGTGGTGGAGGTGGTGCGGGAGACACTTCTGGTTTAACTGGTGGATCAGGTGGTGGTGGAGCTGGCGCTCCAGCTCCTACGACTGGAGCTGGTGGAGCAGGTAATACCCCTGCTGTAAGTACACCCGTTTCACCTGTTCAAGGTTTTGCTGGTGGTTGTGGTGCTGCTGGTGGTGGAAGTTATCAAGAAGCTGGCGGTGGTGGTGGCGGAGCTAGTGCTGTTGGAGCAAACGCAGCTGGAAATTCAGCAGGTGGAGCAGGCGGAAATGGTTTAGCAAATTTAATAGCCCCAGCTTTCCCATTAGGAACTACATTCGGTGGTGGTGGAGGTGGTGGAACTGGTGGAAATCATGGAGCTCCGGTTGGAGCTGGTGGAACTGGTGGTGGTGGAGCTGGTGGTAATTGTCAAAGTACTATCGCTGCAGTTGCTGGAACAGCTAATCTTGGTGGTGGAGGTGGTGGTGCTGGTGGTGGAGGTGGTGCCGCAGCCGCTGGTGGAAAAGGAGTCGTTTTCTTAAGAATGGCAACAGCGTGTAAACCAGCGTCTTATGCAGTAGCCCCAGGAACTAATACAGTAGCAACTGTAGGGTCTTGTACGGTTGCAACATTTACTGTATCAGGGACATTGACACTATAAACAAATTATAATATAAATAACTTTTAAGGAGTATAAAATATGGCACATTTCGCAGAACTTAAATCAATGATAGATCCTACTGGATTTACATCAGATACACATCAAGTAGTACAAAGAGTAGTTGTTGTAGGCAATGATATTGCGGCAGGCGGCGGAACTCTTGGAGACAATGACATGCATGTTGATGGAGAAACATGGTGTTCAAATTTCTTTAAAGGTGGAAGCTGGAAACAAACTTCTTATAATCATAATTTTAGAAAACAATATTGTGGTAAAGGTTATGTGTATGATTCATCAAAAGATAAATTTTTAGGAGCCCAACCTTTTGCATCTTGGGTATTAGATGGAAATGATGATTGGCAAGCTCCCGTTACACATCCAACAGATACTACAGATAAAAGCATCCTTTGGGATGAAGATAATCTAAGATGGATCGCAACAGATAAATCAGATCCACCAAATAATTTTAATTGGGATGCATCAGCGCTAGCTTGGGTATCCGCATAAGGAGACTCATATGGCTAGTCCTTCAGGATCAGCAAATGGTGGTATAATCGGAGCAAGTAACAACGCTTCCTTCGGTAAAAATACTATTACATCAAAAACATGCACAGGAACTTTAACTACACAACCAGGTACTAAAGTTGTACGAATTGTAAATGTTGCTGGTGGGGGTGGTGGCTCTGGTCCGTCTGGAGGCGGAGGTGGTGCTGGTGGTTTAATTTGTAAAGAATATACTGTCTCTGGGAATGCTCCTTATACAGCAACTATTGGTGGTGGAGGAGCTGGTAAAAAATGTGCAGTAGGAACTACTGGAACTAATTCTACTTTTGGCCCAACTGGTGGGTGTGTTCAATCTACCGCATTAGGTGGTGGTGGCGGAGGACATGAACCAGATGTCGCTGGTGGAGCTGGTGGTTCAGGTGGAGGAGGAAGTAAATGTGGAGCTGGTGGTGCTGGAACTTCCTGTCAAGGAAATACTGGAGGACCTGGAGGAACTTATGCTTGTTCAGGTGGCGGTGGTGGCGGAGCTGGAGCAGTAGGTGCAACTGCAGCTTCAAATCCAACTGGTGGAGCCGGTGGAGCCGGAACAGATGTGAGTCCTATTTATGGATGTGTGGGTCCAACATGTTCAGTTTTTGCTGGAGGCGGCGGTGGCCGAGGTGGCAGTACTGGTGGAGCAGCTGGATCAGGTGGTGGCGGAACTGGAGGTTCTGGTGGTGCAGGTACGGCAGCAACTGCTAATACAGGTGGTGGTGGCGGTGGATCAGGAAGTGGTAACTGTGGTGGCGCTGGTGGAAAAGGAATTATAATAGTAAAAGAATTAAACAAAGCAAGTGGTATGTGGTCAATGCAATCACAATTTCAAGCTATGACTGCAGGAGCATGCGGCTCCAGTACATGGCCAGCCCCTTCCACTACTTTGAGTATATTAAGTGTAGCTGGCGGTGGAGGAGGTGGTGGTATTGCTTCTCCTACTCGTACTTCTGGTGGTGGTGGCGGTGCCGGTGGTTATAAATATAATTGTGTAGTAATATATGGTTCAGCAGCAGGAACCTATGCCGTAGTAGTCGGTGGTGGTGGAACTGGTAGTACGGGTAACGCACCACCTGTCAGAAAAGGAGGTGTTTCAAGTTTTGATGCGGGGGGATCTTACCCTCTAGTAGCATGTGGTGGTGGAGGTGGTGGAGATGGTTTCGGACAGCAACCTGGTGCTCCTCCTTATCCAGCACCAACCCATAGAGCGCCCGGTCAACCTGGAGGATCTGGTGGTGGAGGTGGTGGTGCATCTTGTGCTCCTGCTGGAGGACCAGCAGTGTGTGGACAAGGATATGCAGGAGGGCCAACAGGAGGTGGCGCTGGAGTAGGTGGTGGAGGCGGTGGTGGTGCCGGAGCGGTTGGTAGTCCAGCTCCTTCTAGTACTGGAGGAACTGGAGGTGCAGGAGCATCTGCATGGCCAGGAGATTGTACAGTAAGAGCCGGTGGCGGTGGTGGAGGTGGGGGAACATCTCCTTCAGCTTCTGGATGTGGCGGCGCTGGAGGTGGTGGTCGAGGAAGAGCAGGTCACCCAGGTAATGGATGCACTCCCGATTGTAGACCTAGTACAAATGGAACTGTAAACACAGGCGGTGGCGGTGGTGGTCAAGGTGGAGACGGCGGTGGTTGTGTAGCTGGTGGATCAGGAGTAGTATTGATTAGGTATCCAGGTTCTATACCAGTTACTTTAAGCCCAGGGTGTAATACAGCAGCATGTGTACCCGGACCTTCTACTGATAAAATTGCTACGTTTGTTGCATCAGGATGTTTTGTGGTAAATTAATTTGTGGAAATAATAGATAATTGTATATCGAAAGAATTACAGGATAAAATAGAAAAGTATTTTCTTCAAAATACTTTTCCTTGGTTTTATCAAGCTCATTCCTTACAAAAAGATCACCCAAAAAAATATAAGATAGAGAATGGAGATACTTTTAATGAACCTCAATTCACTCATAAATTTGTGGATGATGGAAAAATAAACTCTTCTCATATCGATATAATTATTGAACTTTTAAAAGAGTTAAAAATAGAAACAGCTGAAATATTCAGATGTAAAGCTAATTTAAAATTTAAAACAGATTCAAAAAAACTTCATAATATATTTCATGTCGATTACGCACTCCCTCATAAGGTGCTTATTTATTATGTTAACGATAGCGATGGAGATACTTATTTAAAAGTAAATAATTCTCTCAAACAAGTTAAGCCTAGAAAAGGAAGGGCTTTAATATTTAAAGGAAATATTATGCATGCCGCAAACCATCCGCGAAAAAGCTCGAAAAGAATGATTATAAATTTTAATATTAAATAATTGATCTAGATCAATTCTTTTTATTTCTCTTTACTTTATCTTTAAAAAAGATATAAATTCTTTTATAAAGACATATGAACCTTACAAATTATTATTGGTATTTTAAATCAGCAATTCCTGAAAGGATCTGTGATGACATTGTGCGTTATGGAAAACAACTACAAGATCAAATGGCTGTAACTGGTGGATATGGAGACAGGCCATTAAATCAAAAACAAGTCAAAGATTTAAAAAAGAAAAGAGACTCCGATATTGTATGGATGAGTGAGAGATGGATTTATAAAGAAATACAACCATACGTTCATCAAGCTAATGTTAGTGCCGGTTGGAATTTTCAATGGAATTTTTCTGAAGCCTGTCAATTTACAAAATATAATAAAGGTCAATACTATGACTGGCATTGTGATGGCTGGGATAAACCCTACCAAAGACAACAAGGTGATCCATCACAGGGTAAAATAAGAAAACTATCTGTTACAGTAACACTATCAGATCCAAAAGAATATAAGGGTGGAGAATTAGAATTTGATTTTCGAAATTTAGATCCCGATAAAAAACCAAACATTAGAAAGTGTAAAGAAATATTACCTAAAGGATCCTTGGTTGTATTTCCTGGTTTTGTGTGGCATAGAGTATGCCCTGTTAAAAAAGGATCTAGACATAGTTTGGTTATCTGGAATTTAGGATGGCCATTTAAATAAAGGAGAATATGAAAAAGAAACAAAAGAAAGCAAGAAAAGTAAAGACTCAAAAAGAGCTTGATAAGATATCATGTGGAAGTGCACAATTATTTCCAACACAATTATCAACAGAAGAGTATTTTAAATCTCCTATATGGTTTGGAGATGCTCCTCAATTTGTTGATGATTTAAATAAAGCATCTGACTCTTATATTGAGACAGCAAAGAAAAATTTAAAAAAAGACATAGCTAAAAGAAATAAAAAGTTTGGTGACAGAGGGGATATGGGGAATGTATTTCATTCAACAACTTTAATGGGGGATCCTAATTTTACTCAATTAACTGATTACATAGGGGCAACAGCGCGTAATTTATTGGGTGAGATGGGTTTTGATTTAACAAATTATCAAGTCTTTACCACAGAAATATGGGTACAAGAGTTTGCTAAGAATGGTGCAGGACACCATACCTTACATACTCATTGGAATGGTCATATATCAGGTTTTTATTTTTTAAAAGCTAGTAACCAAACATCTAGACCTTTGTTTGAAGACCCCAGACCAGGTAATATGATGAATCTTTTACCAGAAAAAGATAAAACAAAAATAACTTATGCGTCATCACAAATTAATTATGAAGTAAAGCCAGGGAGAATGATTTTTTTTCCATCTTACATGCCTCATATGTATGCGGTTGATATGGGATATGAACCCTTTAGATTTATACATTTTAACTGTCAAGCTATACCGAAAGGAGTATTAAATGTCGTTCAAAAAAAATAAATATACAGTATTAAAAGGAGCGCTTACTAGAGAGATGGCAGATTTTGCTTTTGCTTATTTCTTAAATAAAAGAAAGGTATCCAGATTTTTATTTGATCAAAAATATATTTCACCATTTACCGACTACTGGGGGGTGTGGAATGATCAACAAGTTCCTAATACCTATTCTCATTATGGGGATATAGTTATGGAAACTTTACTACAGAAAGTTAAACCTGTTATGGAGGCGCATACTAAATTAAAATTAAGTGAAACTTATTCATATGCAAGAATTTATAAAAAAGGAGACGTCCTAGCGAGACATAAAGATAGGTACTCGTGTGAGATATCTACTACCTTAAATCTAGGGGGAGATGAATGGCCTATTTATCTTGATCCAACTGGTAAGAGGGGCCAAGCTGGTATTAAAGTTATATTAGAACCAGGGGATATGTTAATATATTCCGGATGTGATCTGGAACACTGGAGAGAAGAGTTTACCGGTAAAGATTGTGGACAAGTATTTTTACATTATAATAAAAAAGGTTCTAAACTAGCCAAAGAAAATGAGTTTGATAAACGTCCATTTATAGGACTTCCTGCTTGGTATAAAGGCTTTAAATCTAATTGATTATAGTATAAATGTAGTATATTTTACTCTAGGAGAGTTATATGCTTCATAAAATTGCACTACAACCAGGTTTAGATAAACAATCTTCAGACACAGGGGCCGAAGGAAAATGGGTTAATGCCGATTATGCTCGTTTTAGATATGGCTACCCTGAAAAAATAGGAGGCTGGCAACAGCTTGGAAGTGATACTTTAGTAGGTGCTGGTAGAGATCAACACGTTTGGGTAGATAATGATGGTAATAGGTACGCGGCTATTGGTACGAATAAAGTTCTTTATATCTATTTTGAAGGTGCCTTCTATGACATTACTCCTTTAGATGCTACGAGAAAACAGAGCAGTGCTACATGGACCTTTAATGGTACAACCTCAGTCACACTTACAACGTCCACGGCCCACGGAGCATCCGTAGGAGATATTATATTATTAGATGCTGTAACTTTACCGGGTGGTACAGGACTCACAGATGCAGATTTTGAAAATAAATTATTTGAAATTATTACAACACCTAGCCCTACTACTTTTACTATTACATCAGCCAGCTCAGGTTCTGCAGCTACCGGCGGCAGTGTAGATGTAAACTTTTATTATGTTATAGGACCCATCACTCAAGGTTATGGGTATGGATGGGGCACTAACACTTATGGTGGTCGAGTTGTTCCCCCTACTTTAACAACCTTAGTTGGAACCTTAGCCGACGATGCTTATGGTACAGGTGGATCACCTTCTACACAAATTACATTAACAGCAACATCAGCTTTTCCCTCTACAGGAACAATTCAAATAGGGACTGAACTTATTACTTATACTGGTAATAATACCGGTACCAATACTATTACAGGAATTACTAGACAAGCCAGTGGAAGTACGCGATCAGCCCATGGTGCTGGTTCTACAGTTTATGATGCTACAAATTATGTAGGTTGGGGCAGCGCAAGTTCTTCTTCACACGTAGTTATTGAACCAGGACAATGGAGATTAACTAACTATGGAGAAAAACTTTTAGCTTTAGTTCATAATAAAAAAGTATTTGAATGGGACCCATCGTTTGCTAATCTATCAGTCAGAGCGACAGTTGTTTCGGGAGCCCCTACAGCTTCGAGAGATATGATGGTATCCACACCGGATAGACACTTAGTATTTATTGGAACAGAAGAAACAATTGGAACATCTAATTCTCAAAATGAAATGTTTGTAAGATTTTCGGATCAAGAAGATATTAATACTTATACACCTACGGCAACCAACACAGCTGGCAGTCAAACTTTACCCGATGGTTCTAAATTAATGGCATGCACAACAGGAAGAACTGCTTTATATATCTGGTCAGATACAGCTATGTTTACTATGAGATTTATTGGTCCTCCATTCACTTTTGGATTTGACCAAGTCGGTACTAACTGTGGTATTTCTAGTCAACATGCTGCTGTTGAAATTGATGGTATAGCATACTGGATGGGACCTAATGGTTTCTTTAGATTTGCAGGAGGCCGTGTTCAAAGTATGTTATGTTTAGTAGAAGACTATGTGTTTAATGATATTAATGCTAGTGCTAATCAACAAATTCATGCAGCGGTTGATAATATATTTGGTGAAGTAACATGGTTTTATTGTAGTAGTGGATCAAGTTATGTAGATAGATCGGTTACTTATAATTATTTAGAGTCTACTCCAGAAAGACCTATTTGGTATACGTCTTCTTTAGATAGAACTACTTGGACTCAACAAGGAATTTATTCTAATCCTTATGCAACTGAATATGAAACAGGAGAGGTACCAACAACTCCTACAGTTGGAGGAGCGACAGCAGGAGCAAGTTATTTTTGGCAACATAATATAGGAACAGATCAAGTCAAAGCTAATGGAAGTACCACAGCTGTTCAAGGTTTTGTAGAATCAGGAGACTATGATATTAGCAGACAAGAAGGTATTCAAGGTCAAGGAGAATATATTATGAGAGTAAGCAGAATTATTCCTGACTTTGGGCAACAAACAGGAGATGCAAAAGTTTATTTAAATTCTAAAACATTTCCTAATGCAGCTGCCGTATCTACTTCTTACGCAGCACTTACTTCTACCACTCAAATATGGACTCGAAAACGTGCAAGACAAATTGCATTGAAAGTAGGTAATATTAGTACGGGGCAAAGTTGGAGAATGGGAACATTTAGATTAGATATTAATGCAGGAGGCAGAAGATAATGGCAAAGATAGTTGAAGTTGTAACTGATATAGTAGGACCTAAATTTGATCAAATAAATGTACAAGGGTTATCAAACAATGTAGTTAATATTGTACAAAAATTAAACACTACATATCAACAACAATTAAAAGATGAGATGGAGGCCTTTACTTTATTCGTAGACTAAGATATAAAAAGGAAAAGAAGAAATGGCTAATAAATACAAAATTAATATTACACCAATAGCAACTACAAGTATTACGACTTTGTATACTTGTCCTGTTGCTAATGTAGCCATAGTAAAATCTATTTCTGCATATAATACTCACCCTAGTGCATCTACTAATTGGATTTTAAAAGTACACGATAATAGTGCCAGTGCTTCTTTTGTATATAAAGGTGAAGCTTCAGTTACTGCAGCTACTAAAAAAGAGTTTCTTCAAGGGGATGAAAGTACCCTACTAGTATTAGAAGAATCAGACGCTTTACACTTTCAAACAACCGTAACATCTGCTAATGTATTTGTTAGCGTATTAGAACAGGATAGAACATAATGAGCTTCGAAGAAAAAGGTGAATTTTTAGGACACACTACCATTGATGGTAAACAAGTTCCTAAGTATAGAGGAAAAACAATTGTGAAGTTGTGGAATACTCAAACTAATCAAGAATATAATTCTGATAAAGAAGGGGATGATGATGTTAATGATCCCAATACCGATACTAAAAGAGAACACTTAAGGAGAGATGTAACTATTATTGCGCCGATGATTGATTTAACTGGAGGCACAGTAAAGAATCCAAATGAAAGCTAAAGGTGGAACAGAAATACAGTTGGAAGAACTTAGAAAGAGACTTCCTAAGAATTATTGGAAGAAGATTTCTATTACTACTTCCGTACCGGAAAAACATCCTATTGACCCCAGTAGATTAAATATACTATGGTTAAAAAATTCTTATGATCAACCCAATGTTAGACCCTGGTTTCTCATCAAGGAGAACCACCCTAAATATGATTGGTATGTTTTTAATTCTCATTGGAGTTATGAAAAGTATAGGATGCATTTTGATATTCCTACTTCTCGTTGTTTTGTTATTAAAAACGCCTTACCACAATTCAATTGGCAACCTAAAAAGTTCTACGAAAAAGGTCAGACCTTAAAACTTATTCATCAAATTACTCCATGGAGAGGATTAAATGTATTGTTAGCAGCTATGCATTTTCTTGAAGATGAAGATATTACATTAGATGTTTATACTTCTACTCAAATATATGGAGATGATTTTAAACAAGCTAATGATAAATATTATCAACCTATATATGACCATGCAAAATCAATGAAGAATGTTAACTTAAAAGGTTACGCTCCTCACGAAGAAGTATTACAAGCTCTACAAGATAGTCATGTATTTGCTTATCCTTCTATATGGGAAGAGACTTCATGCAACTCAGCTATCGAGGCTATGGCGGCCGGCTGTGCAGCGTTAGTTACAAACTTTGGAGCACTGTATGAAACATGTGGTGACTATGGATTCTATGTAAATTATAATAATGTTCCTAAACAATTAGCGGTAGACTATTCTCAGCATATTAAATACTTAAAACGAATCTTACCTCAACAAGATATTAAAACTAGACTTACTAATCAAAGACAACACTTCCTACATTTTTATAATTGGGATCAAAGAATTAAAGAATGGATAGCTTTTTTAAATAATGCTTTAATGAAAAAAGGAATTCCACATGAAGATTAAGTCCACGGATAGTTTTTTAACTGATGATAAATTCGAACCTGACACGAAGTTTTATGAACAAAACCAGGTAGACGGGACTCAATTAGTTGATACTCATATCCCTCGATATTTAGATAAGCATCTATTTGTAGCTATTCCTAATATGGGAGAGCTTAAATTAAGCTGCGTTAAATCTTTATTAGAACTTCAGAGTCTTTGTTTATCTAAAGATATTAATATCATTCCTCAATTTCATATGGTTAAATCTTCTATCATTATTACAGGTAGAAATATGTGTGTTCAATCTTTCTTAAAATCGAGATGTTCTCATATGTTATT
>Ga0208919_1001360_pt1 | contig 14204 bp, 15 predicted proteins | sample 4_EtaG_FD_184076 | JGI IMG/M metagenome (GOLD analysis project Ga0208919, IMG submission 184076) | Marine viral communities from the Subarctic Pacific Ocean - 4_ETSP_OMZ_AT15127 metaG (SPAdes) (version 3) | ecosystem: Environmental > Aquatic > Marine > Oceanic | place: Pacific Ocean | collected...
TCCTGTGTTACGCAGGCTGTTCGGTCCTATTAACACACCCGTTTATGATTCCCTTGTTGTCTCTAGGCTCATGTATCCAGACAAGAAGGAACACCCTCTAGGGGGCAACAGCCTTCAGTGCTGGGGTGAGCATCTAGGTTGTCTTAAGATGGACTATCAGGGTGGATGGGATGTCTTCTCAGATGAGATGATGACCTACTGCATCCAAGATACTAAGGTAACTGTGGAAATCTTCAACAAGCAGAAAGCGTTTGTTGAATCCCATAAGAAGATTGTTAGGCTTGAGCACATGGTGTCCAAGATCATCTCAGATCAAGGATGCAATGGGTTTGGGTTTGATGTGAACAAGGCACTAGACCTTGAGCAGGAACTTCTCTATGACAAGTCCGAGATTGAGGACGAGATGAGAAGTATCTTCCCTCCCATCGTGGAGGAACGTTGGTCTGAGAAGACAGGCAAGCGGCTCAAGGATAAGGTTACGGTGTTCAACCCATCAAGCCGACAGCAGATTGCCCAACGTCTTAACACTAAGTACGGGTGGAAAGCCCCTCGTACTGACAAGGGTAACCCTAAGGTAGATGCCGAGGTGGTAAAGAAGCTTGAGTTTCCTGAAGCAAAGGAACTCGTTAAGTACTTCGATATCATTAAGACCATGGGGTTTCTTAAGGATTGGATTACCCGTGCTGAGAACTCTAGGGATGGCAGGCTTCATGGCAATGTCAACCCACAGGGTACAGTCACAGGTCGTATGACATGCAGTCAGCCTAACCTACAGCAGGTAACCTCTGACCGTAGAGTACGCAGCTTGTTTGTACCTCGCAAGGGTTGGAAGCAGGTAGGCATTGACGCCTCTGGTTTGGAGGCTAGAATGCTGGCTAGTCGCATGCACCGTTGGGACAACGGAGCCTATAGTAAAGTTGTGTTGGAAGGTGACATACATCAGACAAACATGGATGCTACTGGAATCACTGAACGCGACAACGTAAAGACATTCTTCTATGGTTTTATCTATGGTGCAGGTGATGCAAAGATAGGTAAGATCATTGGAAAGAATGCTGCTGCTGGTAAGGCACTTAAGGAAAAGTTCCTAAACAACTTGCCAGCTCTTAAGAAACTTATCGAAGCTTGTAAGTTTCAGAGTAATAAGAAGAATACTATTACCTTACTCGATGGAAGGGAAGCTCCCTGCCGTAGCGAACATGCTGCACTTAACGTACAGCTACAAGGTGATGGTGCTATTGTTATGAAAGCTGCCCAATGTCTCCTTGCAAATAAGATCAACAAGGAGTACAATGGTAGGGCTTTCTTTATGGCTACTGTTCACGACGAATGGCAACTAGAATGTGAACCCGAGATTGCTGAGAAGATCGGTCAGCTTGGTGTTGATTCTATTAGGGAAGCCGGTGTTAGGCTAGGTTGTCAGATGCCGTTGGATGGTGAGTACAAGATTGGAATTAATTGGTGGGATTGTCACTAGGAGGAAATATGAAACTTACTATTTATATTGCTGGCCCTATGAGAGGGTACGTAAATAACAATCACGATGAGTTTGATAGAGCAGAAGAAGAGTTAGATAAGAAAAACATTTGGAAACCTGTCAACCCAGCACGGGTAGATCGGGAAGAGGGTGTGGATCCAGCTAACGATATGACAAAGCTTGAGCTTAAGAGTGCCTTGAAGAGAGATGTAGATCTTATCTTTGACTGTGACTGTATGTATATGCTTACAGGCTGGGCCAAGAGTGAAGGCGCACGAATGGAGCATGCACTTGCTACCGCTTTAGGTATGAGTGTGTACTATCAATGATTTTATTAGATGTGTATGTAGTCTTTCATACTTTGGAAGATGATTGGTATTCTAGGTTAATTACAAGATTAACCAAGACACCCACCAATCACTGTGGTATAATGGTTTCACCGCAGGGAAGTTCACCTGTTTACTACTTGACTAGGGTTGATAAGCCCATGAAAGCAGCAGACGGAAAGGCTTACCTAAGATTAAAACCACCTCAAAGTATTTACTACATAGGGTCAACAGCTAAGCAACAACGTAAGGTATTAGACCTTAAGAAAAGTTACATCATTCGCCCATGGAAAATACTCCTATGGTATTTTGTGACCCGGTTTATTTACCCGCCTTGGAAACCGCAAAGCTGTTCTATGTTTAGTTGTAAGTTACTCCAGTCTATGGGGTTTAACATTAAGACTCATATGCGTCCAGATGATTTATTAAAGGAGCTCAAAAATGCAGATAATTATGTTGAGCGGCAAGGCAAGAGTTGGGAAGACTTACTTAGCACAAAAGATTGCTGAGTATAGTTTTAATATGGGGCAGCTCCCTGTCCTTCTCTCCCTTGCGGATGGCATCAAGGATGCTGCCCTTGAACAGGGGCTTACAAAAGAAGAACATCCAAAAGAATACCGAGAGTTTTGTCAAAAGTATGGAGTAGAAAAGAGAAAAGAGGATCCAGACTATTGGGTTGGGGTTCTTCGAAATAAGATAAATGCACAACGTGTGCAAGAAGTAGAAGCATTGGAACAAGACCACCCTCATTGGGAGCGTGTCATTATTATAGATGATGTCCGCTTTATGAATGAGGTAGCCTTTGGCCGTGAGTGTGGAGCTACTCAGATCTTTATCTCTTCTGGAACTAGAACCTTAATTGACTCTGATGCTGAATGGCGTAACCATGAGTCGGAAACACTAGCTAATAATGTAGAAGCAGAAGAAAAGGATTACGAAGAGATCTTTCAATACTTAATTGTAAACGAAGGGAATCAAGAAGAGTTCTTAGATTCTGTAGAACCATGGATTGGTGTGTGGTGTGGTATTGAAAACCCTAACTTAGGTACAGATGAGGATTGTAGCTGCGCTATCTGTACCGCAAGAAGAAGTGGGGAACCCGCAGCTAAGTATGAAGTAATGGATGACTTCCTCAGGCTTTTAATCGAAGCGTTAGAGGAGGATGAAGATGAAGATACCAAATAAAGTTATGCTGGATGGAGACATCCTTATCTACAGAGCAGCTTTCTGGGCTGACTCTGAAGGTATTGATTGTCTAGAGGATAGACTGCGAGATGACATTCGTAAGTGGACCCCTCCTACTATCAAGAGTTGGACTGATCCCGAAGTAGTTGTCGCTTTCTCTGATACGAGGAGTAACAACTACCGAAGGGATTGTTGGCCTTTATATAAAGCTAACAGAGATTCAGTAGCACGACCTGAATGTTTAGACATTGCTAAGGAAGTTCTAATTGACTGCTGTACCCCCATATGGGAGGATCGACTGGAAGCAGATGATCTTTTAGGTATAGCTGCCTCGTCTGGAGACGCAATTGCTGTGACTGTAGACAAGGATCTGTGTGGTGTACCGGGCTGGCATTGGAATCCAGACAAACAAAAGATTCCTAATCTTATTACCGAGGAAGAAGCCCATGAGTTTTTCTGCATCCAATGGATGACAGGAGATCGAATCGATGGACTCCCCGGACTGTGGAGAGTAGGGCCTAAGAAGGCTAAGAAGTTCTTAGACTCTCTTGAACCAGAAGAGTGGGAACCCGCAATCATTGAGCGGTATCGTGAAGAGACTCGCCCCGAGAGTAAGGAAGTGGACATGGAAGCAGAAGACTTTGCTCTTGCTATGGCACGTTGCATCCGCATCCTACATGAGGGTGAGTATGATTTAGAAACTAAAACCTTTAACCTATATGACTTTTCCCAGTATTTATAATTGGGTTAACTAGAAGATCAAGGAGATATTATGGATAACTTTCAGCAATTTATCGTGACCAGTCGCTATTGCCGCTGGCTTGATGATGAGGGCCGACGCGAAACGTGGGATGAATGTATTGATAGGTACTTTGATTACCTCTCTACCCGCTTTCCAGAATTAAACAAAGAAGATAAGGAGATGGTTACGCTTAATGCTGCCGTCAAGGAACTCAAGGTTTTCCCCAGTATGAGAGCTTTGATGACCGCAGGTCCTGCTGCTGATGTAGATGATGTTTGTACTTACAACTGTTCGTACCTCCCTATTGATAGGATCTCAGCCTTTAGTGATGTCTTGTACATCCTGTGCTGTGGTACTGGGGTGGGGTTCTCTTGTGAACAAAAGGAAGTGGAGAAGCTTCCTGTGATTCCCGAGAAGATTACACGAGTGGAAGACAAGTACATTGTGGTCGATGATTCTAGAGTAGGGTGGGCTAATGCCTACCGTCAGCTCTTGGAATCGCTGTATGATGGTGTCCACCCGACATGGGATACTTCGCGCATCCGGCCCGCTGGCGCAAGACTTAAGACTTTCGGAGGCCGCTCGTCGGGACCGGCTCCATTAGAAAGGCTCTTCCGTTTCATAGTGAATACATTTACGAAAGCTAGTGGTAGAAGACTGACATCCCTTGAAGTACATGATATCGTCTGCCTGACAGGCGAGGTTGTCATTGCTGGTGCTGTCCGTAGGTCAGCCCTCATTAGCCTTTCGGATCTGTATGACCGGGAGATGGCTATGGCTAAGTCAGGTCCTTGGTGGGAAACCTCAGGACATCGGAGCCTTGCGAACAACTCCGCTGTTTATGACTCACGCCCTACTCTTAGCACTTTCATGCAAGAGTGGTCCAGTCTGTATGATTCTCATTCAGGCGAACGAGGTATCTGTAACCGAGAAGCTATGGCTACCCTTGCTGCCAAAGCGGGCCGGAAAACCGAAGGGATTAACTTCGGTACAAATCCTTGTAGTGAGATTATCTTAAGGCCTCAGCAGTTCTGTAACCTTACAGAAGTTGTGCTTAAGCCTGAGGATACCTATGCTGACATTGCTGCTAAGGTACGAATGGCTACCATCCTTGGTACTATTCAATCGAAGTTTACTAACTTCACCTACCTTGGTAGTAACTGGAAGGATAACTGTGAGGAGGAACGTCTCCTTGGAGTATCGTTTACTGGTATCTATGATAACAAGCTTATGTCAGGACAAGATGGCTTAGGTCTCCTTAGGTTTACCCTTAAGGATCTTAAGCAGATCGCTAAGGAAACTAACCTTGAGTGGTCTAAGAAGTTAGGCATCAATCCAAGTAAGTCTATTACTTGTTGTAAGCCTAGTGGTACTACCTCGTGTGTTGCTAACACATCCTCAGGTATTCACCCTCGCTTCTCTGAGTTCTACATTAGGCGTGTCCGTGTGGATATTAAGGATCCTATGTGTGAGTTTATGATTAACCAAGGTATCCCTCATGAGCCTTGTGTTATGAGACCTCAGAATACTATGGTATTTTCCTTCCCAATGAAGGCTCCTAAGGGGACCATCACTCAGGATGATCACAATGCAATGGATCACCTTGAGCTGTGGAAGGAATACCAACTTCACTGGTGTGAACACAAGCCGTCCGTGACTGTCACCTATACAGATGACAACTTTATGGAGATGGGTCAGTGGGTCTGGGATAATTGGGATATCATTTCAGGTATCTCTTTCCTGCCTAAGCAAGATCATTGTTATGATCAAGCACCCTTTGAAAAGATGGATGCTATGGGTTACAACCAACTACGAATGAAGATGCCTGAGTTTATTGATTGGGCTGAGCTTCAGGAATATGAAAAGACAGATCATACAGTATCTTCTGCCACGCTTGCGTGCAGTGGGGGATCGTGTGAGCTGATAGATTTAACGGAGGAATCCAATGAATAGAATGGAAATGATGAGAGTTAAGGCTCAGCTTGGTTCTGAGATTAGTAAGACTGAGACATTACAAATGTTTAGTGAGCTCAATGATCGAATAGAAAGACTGGAGAATCTCTATGCAGAATTGGCCCAGAGTAGACGAGGAGCTAGTAAAAAGACTGGAAAGTCTGTATCCTCTGATGGAGTATCAGGGGGAAATGACAAGTGAACAGTTTACCAGAGAAGCTGCTAAGAGAGATGGACAACGTGAGGTTGTTAGTAAACTAAGATTAATTAATGAAAGCCAGATTAAGGGGTAAGACCATGGCCGATATGATGATGCCTGAAGGAATGCCAATGGATCCAATGATGGGTGGAGGAGCGCCTCCCCCCGGAGGAATGCCAATGGATCCTATGATGGGTGGTGGAATGCCACCTATGGATATGATGCCACCACCAGAAGGGGAAGCTCCCATGGAACCTATGGGAGAAGAACTTGCAGAGGAAGGCAGAAACGGCGATCAGATTGTCGGCCATCTTACCCCCGGCGAAATAGTAATCCCTGTGGATATCCAAGATGAAGAACTTATGTCTCTCTTAGATGAATTCTTTGCAGAGAATGGGTTGTCAATGGGGCAATACACAGTAGGAAATGAAGAGAACTCAGTCAACCCTGAAACAGGGATGCCTGAGTTCTTTTTAGGGGGTCTCTTAGGACTCGGTGGTGGTGGTGGTGACCCTCGTAGGACGTATGCTCGTAAGGGCAGTTACTATGGTTATTCGGGAGCTGAAAAGCCTATGGCTGGTATGGCTAGAGGTGGGGCTTTTAAGGCTACTCAAGAAGACTATGATGCGTTCGATGTTTACATGACTAATTATAAACAGAACAGATCTATTGAAGATCGAAAGATTAAGGAACTTACAAGTGGGTTTGGGACAATGACAAATGTTATGAAGATGGCCCTTAATAACTCTGGCTACGAGCACTACTCGTTTAACAACGACCCTGACTTTCAAGCATACAAGGAAGACTTTAAGAAGTATGGTTATCTTATGAGAAACAATAAGTACTCTTCTGGCTATGATGCTTTAACTCCTTATCAAAGACAAGGGGCGTACAAACATGGGGAAAAATACCAAGAATCTTGGGACTCTATGGATAAGAATCAGAAGAGAGAGATCTTTGAAGACTATATGAATACTCTTAAGAAAGATCGAGATGCTCCCTATACTGGTTCTTATGCTGGAGCTGGAGGAGCCTACGGTAGTCGTAAGGGTACTGCTTATGTTAGTCTTAGGGATGAGCAAAGAGAAGCAGACTTTGCTAGTTTTGAAGCTGCTCAACAAGCTGAGCAAGATCAATATCTTGAACAGCTCCAGATGCAGTTAGAAGCAGAAAGAGAAAGAGCTGCTGCTGCACGTAAAGAAGCATTGTCTAGAGAAGCTAGAGTGGCAAGGTTGCAGTCTAATAGTAAGGGGTCTACTCCAACTACTGCTGCCTCTGAAGGAGCCGCAGGATCTGTTGCTGATCCTCGGAGTATGATTTCCCGTAGTTACAGTAGACGAGCGTCTTATGGCGGGGGCGGAACAGTATCTGGATTCAGGGCTAGTGGTAGTTCTGATCGACCTTTATAGGGGGAATTAATTATGGCTGGCTCATCAGGGGGGTATACCCCACCAAAGGATAACACAGCAGAGATGATGCTTTTGTTTCAACAGCAGACAGAGGATCAAGAGCGTAGGTTCCGAGCAATGGAATCAGCTCGAATGGATAGTATGATGCAGATGGAACAACTTCGATTAGCGCATGAAGAGAAGATGCGTGAAGCTACCAAGCGATCTGAAATGGAAGCAGAGCGTTTGCTTCGAGAGGATACGGAAGATGTAGCCGAAGAAGCAGAATCTATTTACCAAGAGCAAGATGTGGATACCGAAGAAGGTATTACAATTGACTGGATGACAGCACTCCAGCAAGGCCTTCAGGGTGAACAGTACCCTGAATAAGGAGGATTAATATATGTCAATGGCTGAAACTACCATAAGAGAAAGATTTAAAACTCTAGATAGCCTTAGACATTCTAAGATGGAAAGAGCTAGGTATTGTGCTACACTCACAGTCCCATCTCTCCTCCCTCCTGAAGGCTGGACTGAAGAGATGTCCTTGAATACTCCGTATTCTTCCGTAGCATCAAGAGGTGTTACTTCTATGGCAAGTAGAATTCTTTCTGCTCTGTTGCCTCTTAATGATACTCCGTTCTTTAGATTTGAATTAAGGAATGGAATGAATCCAGATCAAGAAACAACAGAGTTTTTAGAATCTGTTTCGTATCAGGTCTATAATAAATTATCTTCTAAGAATTTAAGGGAGACCTTGTTCTTAGCATTACAACATTTAATAGTATGTGGAGATTGTCTTCTTATTCAAGAGGATAATCTTAATTTTCGGATCTTACGGCTAGACCAATACGTAGTCAGAAGGAATGTTGAAGGCGATGTTCAAGAAATTATCCATCTCGAATACACTACCAAACCTAATGATGAAGATGCTAATGCTTATTATTACACCTCGATTGATGATATGTCTCGTAAGGGATACGATACAATCTTTTGTCGTATGACAAAGGAAGATGAAGGGTGGTCTGTTGTCAAGGAAGATGAGGACGGTAACGTAGTAGACAGCGGTGAGTACTTGGTTAGTCCCTACATTCCTCTGCGTTGGTCAGGGGTAGCAGGGGAGAACTACGGTCGCTCCCACTGTGAAGATATTATCGGTGACATTCAAGCTCTTGAGTCTTATACTGAGGCTGGCATGGAGGGTATGGCTGCTGGTTCTGCGTTTTGGATTGGCATTGATCCAGCAGGTTTAACAGAGATTGATGACGTAGCTCTTGCCCAGAACGGGAGCTTTGTCCCCGCTCGGGCTGGAGATGTCTTTACTATTACCCCATCAGGTCAGATGAACAACCAGATCCAGTCAGCTCAGGCAGCTATTGAAATGATGCGACGAGAGATTGGTGTTGCTTTCCTTATGGACTCTGCTACCATGCCTACGGGTGATCGCGTTACAGCCACGGCTATCAGAACTATTGGTCGAGAGTTGGAGCAGGTTCTTGGTGGGGCTTTCTCCGCTATTGCTCGGCAGCTTATGAAGCCTATGGTACAACGCACTGTTCTCCTTATGTTAGATAACGAGGAGATTGATCCTAAGTTAGAGAATGCCTTCGAAGAAGAGGGCGGACTCTTATCTATTGAGATTGTTACAGGACTGTTGGCCCTTAGTAGAGACAGTGATTTGACTAAGCTTATGCAGATGGGGGAGATGGTGCGAAACCTTCCTCCTGAAGCAATGGCTTTGTTTAAGTGGGACTCTTATGGAAGAGCTTTAATTACTTCCTTAGGATTTGATGCTAGTAACTGGATTAAGAGCGAAGAAGAGGCTAAACAAGAGCAGTTAGAAATGGCCCAGATCCAAGGTGAGATGGCTAATCAACAGCAGTTGCAACAGCAGGCTGGATCTCAGGCTGTTAATACAATGGGGCAAGCTGCACAGATGGACTTAGAACAGACAGGTGGTCAGAATATTCTACCTGCTCTTGAACAAGCAGGAGGGCAGGTATGACAATTGATTATAACACTATTACTCCCATAATTTCACCTACTGATTGCATGCTAACGTGTGATATTCTAGGAAGTGGGAGTAACTGGGCCTTACGTATTAATCAACAAAGGATGTTAGCTAGGGGATCTAAAGAATATATCTTAGCTTATCGAAAGAAGTTATTTACTAGTCGAAGTCTTTCAATTCCTGCTGATCACGAACTTAAGTGGAATAAAGATCAAGCTCCTGTATGGACTTTAGATGATTTAGTTGACAAGCAAACTGATTTATATTTATGGGCTAAGTTTGATGAGTTAGACCAGACATTATCTGGTGGGGATTCCATTACAACTGTAACTGACTCTGGTCCGTTAGCAAGCGTGTTGACGGCTAACAATGGTATTACATTTGATGCTGGAGCTATTAATTCTCTAGGTGTAGCCAACATGTCTGCGGATAACGACTCTTTTTCTATACCCGACCACGCTAATTTAGATATTAATGCTGGAAAACTTGAGATGTACTGCGTGTTCAAGACCTCCTCAGACTATGATTCTACTTTAGATACGGGTATCTCTGGTGATGCTAGATACTTTGCTCACAAGAAAGATGCTTCAAGTACTCTTCCTCGATGGGCTTGGTTTATTAATGTATCTACAAGCAGAGGAACTACCACTAGGAAACCCTCGTTTGAGAGGATGGGAGGAAGTCCTGCTTCTGGAAAACTTGGTGACGCTACAACTATTAATGATTCTACAGTATTTCTAATGAGTTTAATTCAAGAAGACAATACTGTAGATCACTTTCTTAATGGCGCAGCAAACGGAACTCCTGCTGGGGATTACATTGCTGATCCTGATTCTGATGGTGTATTATATATTGGTAACAGTTCTGCACAGGATTCTAGTATTCACGGACAACTAGCTGAGATCATTATTATAGATCACTCAGTAGGTAGTGTACCTCCTCAGGATGCTATTCGACAAAAAATTGAAGGTTACTTGTCCCATAAATGGGGCATAGAAGGAAACCTTCCAGCCGACCACCCTTACAAAACAGTTCCGCCACGGCGTGATTCTGTGTATTCATCTTAAGGAGTTACGCAATGAATGACAATGGCTGGGACGAATACAAACGATTAGTTTTAAAAGAGCTTGAACGGTGTAGCCACCGTCTCGACGATATCGATGAGAGATTGTCCAATATCGAGGTGACGTTTGCTAAGCTTCAGACGAGGCTGTATACCGGGGCGGTTCTAATTACATTTGTTATTACTACGGTAATAAATTTTATGGATGACATTATGTCACTTAGGTAATAAGACTCCAAAGGGGAACAATCTTATGGAAAATAATCAAGTTGAAAGTCAGACTCCGTACTCAAACCCAGAAGCCAATCCGGCCATGGACAATTTGCAGGCTGCGGAACAATCTGTAACAACAACAGCTGATGAAGTTAATGCAGCGCAGGAACGTGTAGCTTTTGAACGGTATGTTCAAGATCAAGGACAAACAATCCCTGAGAATTTTCAGGATGCGGGTGCTTGGTTTGATAGTCTTAAGCATGCACAAGGGCAATACACTCAAGCTCGGCAAGAGATCGCAGATCTCAAGACACAGTACTCAGAACAGGGTACTGTAAATCCGGGTTATCAAGAGGGCAACCCTGAAGCGCCTGTGGAAACTCCTCAGGCAAATGTAGAACCGACAGGTACGGAAGAGCTTAGGCTTTCTTTGGATGAACCCAAGGAAGAAGCTCCTTCCGAAGCACCGACGTTTAGTGATTCAGATTGGGACAAGTGGGGCTACGAAATGAGTACCACTGGTCAACTTTCTGAAGAGACTGTAGCTGAGATTAAGGGAAAGACTAATTTCTCTGATCGAATGATTGCAGACTATGTTACTGGACAGAAGGCTAAGATGAGAGAAGCCTATGGTAAGGCTTCAGATATTGTGGGAAGTCAAGACAAGCTTGGTAATATTATGAAATGGGCTGAAAGCTCTATGTCTCCTGAAGAGAGACTTAATATCAATGCTGGTCTTGCTTCTCCGGGATACGAGGTTGTACTGCGTGGCTTGTCTGCACAGTATGACCATGCAATGGCTCAGAAGCCTACGGCTAACGAGCCTGCGCCTATGCCCAATAGGCAACCAGTGGCAGAGACTCAAACCTCTACACCTGCCTATGAAACTCAAAGAGAATTTAAAGTTGATCGGAATAATCCTAGATTTAGGACTGATCCAAAGTTTAGGGCAGCAGTCGAGGAACGTATGTTACGTACCGACTGGAATAATTTGCCCCAGTAAGACGCAGGGGGCTGTCTTACGACATATCTAGTTTATGATGGAGCTTAGGAGAGATTCTAAGCAGAAGGATAATGTAGAATGCACACTCATATACAGGACTCGAAAGAATAATCCTAAGTATGTTAGCCCTTTCTTTTATTTAACTTATATATCTAATTGAAAGGATATAATCATGGCTGATAGTTTTAATGCTACAGGTACTGGGTTAGCCTATAGGCTAACCGCAGCGAATACCGATGGTACTGGTGTAAACAACTCTGACGGTGGTAAGCTTTGGCTTCCTATTTGGTCAGGTGAAGTTCTCCACGCCTACGATGAGTATAATGTTTTTGAGGGTCTTGTGGATCACAAGACAATTTCTAGTGGGAAGCAGATGCTGTTCCCCAGAACCGGTACTGTGGACCTGAAGGCCCAGTGGGGTGCTGGTGAAGAGCTGGTTGGTGGTACTGACGCTAAGTCAAGTCAGTTCGCCGTCACGTTGGACAACCGTCCAATGGCTGCTCACTTTGAGCTGGACAATATTGACATGATGATTACTCAGTGGGAGTATCGTGCGGAGCTGGCCCGTCAGGCTGGTAACGTTCTTGCTTCTACTCGTGATAAGCAGATTGGTTCATACATTGCTACGGCTGCTCTCCAGAGTGCTTTGACGGGCATCGCTGGAAGCCCTGCTGGTTATGGGGAGACCATTACCAACATGGGTATGGAAGATGCAATTGATAAGCTTGGTGGTCAGATCTACTGCTCGCCACTGCTTCAGGCTGCTGGTGCTCCTAGTGGTGACACTTGGAATATCCGTAACGGTAACGCTGGTGCTGGTGACGGCACGCAGGGTGCTGTTATTACGGCTGATCAAAGAACTGCCGCTGCACTTAAGATCCTTGAAATGATTGAGGCTAACCTCGTTCATCTTCAAGAGATTAACGCACCGTTGGATCAGATCTACTGTGCAGTTTCGCCCAAGACCTTCCAAGAGATTCGTGCTCTTGGTGTGGCTCGAACGGCTGCTCACGCTGTAGATGCTCAGCCAATGTTCGGTGGCGTTGCCGCCGCAGGTGGTCTGGGTGCTCCGTTTACGCAGGGTCTTAACTCTCTTACTGATACTCTCACCTATATGGGTGTTATTATTATGAAGAGCAACCATTGCCCCATCGTCAATTACGCTGCTGGTGCAATTGGTGAAGGTACTGGTGGTCTGAAGTACGACAAGGACTGGGCCAATGCTGGTGTTAAGGGTATTATGTGGCAGCGTAGTTGCGTTGCTGCTCTTAGCCTTCAGGGCCTGAAGGTTGATACGGTGGATGATGTCCGTCGTAACACGACCTTTACGGTTGCTTCGATGATGAACGGTACTGGCGTTATGCGTCCAGAACTTTCCGCTATCTTCGTTGATGCAATCTCATCGGCTGACACCAATGATGGTACGGTACTTGCTGCTGACGTTAGAAACGCAGTATTCGGTACTACCTTCGTTAGTGAGTACACTGAGGCTACTTGATAGTCTTATATTTGATTATACTACTGTAAAGGTGGTGATAATTATCTACACCCCGGTCCCTTAATTGGGGCCGGGCGTGTTTTCTTTAACACAGGAGGTTACCTATGGGTGCTATTACTAGAATTGATGCAGTCAACCAGATGCTTTTATCAGCTGGTGAATCATTGGTAGCCGATCTTGACGAGGCCTCCGGTGTTGATACAGGTATTGCAGAGTTTATGTTAGATCGGGCTACTGAAGACTTTCAGATGCGAGGTCTTACTGGAAACAAGTATGAAAAGAAGGTTAAGCCTGATTCTGATCTTAAGATTATGCTTCCTTCAGACCTTTTGTCGGCTGAGTTAGTTTCACATCATAGTAATGATGATGGATTTAGTATTGTATCTTCCCTTAGGGGGGAACCAGATGCTTATCTTTGGAATGTTACTGATCAAAAGGATACTTGGGAAGCAGGGATAGAGCATACTATTGAAATTATTCACAAGGTACGTTGGGAAGACATGGATACCCCTGTTCAAAGGGCTGTTGTGTCTACTGCTATGCGACGATACCAGTTAATGATGCAGGGTGACGGAGATATGGACGCTTATCTTAATAATGAAGAGCTTGCGCACAATGCTCGGGGTAGAGCTGCGGATATTAACGATAGAAGCCGTAGTATATTTGCTTCAGGTGACAGAGGATTAGCGCAAATCTTTAAACGACCTTACTCCGGTAATGATCCTACTAGATTCAGGTACTGGCAGGGTAAAATGGGAGGCTAATATGGCTAAACAGAGAAAAAGAGGCTTAACTCGACCTATAACCCTTCCGATTAGAACTCTTAGTGGGGGTGTGGGTAGGCAAGCTCCAAGTAAAAGGCTTCCAACTGAAGCTGAGAACTTAGATAATTGTTTTGTAACCTTAGAAAAATCCGTAGAGAAACGAAATGGGTTTGAGGTTGTTTCTAGATCAGATTCTAGCTATGATGGGTTAGATTTACTGGGTACAGAGGACCAAGACTTTTTTACCTTTTGGCTACAAGTCAGTGATAGGCTAAGATACCTAGTTTTGTTAGACTTTAAGGCAACAGATTATACAAGTACTCTTATTTATGTCTATAAGCTCACAGCTAGTGGGTTATCTAGCATTGCTGTAACATATGTT
>Ga0208919_1001361_pt1 | contig 14198 bp, 10 predicted proteins | sample 4_EtaG_FD_184076 | JGI IMG/M metagenome (GOLD analysis project Ga0208919, IMG submission 184076) | Marine viral communities from the Subarctic Pacific Ocean - 4_ETSP_OMZ_AT15127 metaG (SPAdes) (version 3) | ecosystem: Environmental > Aquatic > Marine > Oceanic | place: Pacific Ocean | collected...
AAAAAAAATCAAATAACAGAAATCTCATATATATTTATATTCATAACATGGAGTAAAAATGGCTAATTTCCCTACTGAAATGGTCAATTTACCATCAAAAGGTAAGTTGTACCCTAAAACTTCACCGTTGTCAAAAGGTGAAGTCGAGTTAAAATACATGACGGCTAAAGAAGAAGATATTTTGACATCTATAAATCTAATCAGAAAAGGTATCGTATTAGATAAATTATTAGAAGCACTTATTGTTGACAAATCAATCAAGTTGAGTGATATGTTGGTTGGTGATAAGAACTCTATTCTTATTGCAGCAAGAATACTTGGTTATGGTAAAGAATATACTTTACAAGTCATGTGTGAAGAGTGTGACGAACGTAGTCCAATAAAAGTTGATTGTACTAAATTTGACGACATCGAAATAGACGATAAAGTTACACAAAATAAATTTTCTATTGATTTACCTACGACAAAAGTAAAATTAGAATTCAAACTTCTAACAAGTGGTGAAGAATCGGATGTTATGAAAGAAGTTGAGGGTTTACAAAAGATTCAACCTGATATAAACTTCTTGAACTCTTATAGATATAAAAAGATGATTCTATCAGTAAATGGTGAAACTCAAAAATCTGCTATAAATGATTTTGTTGATAATCAGTTTCTAACAAGAGACACTGTGGTTTTCAAAAAATATCTGAATGAAATCACACCTGATGTTGATATGACGTATGAATGTAAATGTCCAAAGTGTGGGCATTCTCAGGAGGTAGATGTCCCATTAGGGACAGGGTTTTTTTGGCCTGACACAGAATGATAGATTAGCAGTACACGAAGAAATCTTCACCCTACTCAACTACGGTAATGGTGGATACATATTCAATGATGTTTACCATATGCCTACCTATCTAAGAAAGTTCTATTTACAAAGACTTAGTAAAGAATATAAGGACATCGCAAAAGAACGCGAGAAGCTAGCAAACAAAGTCAAAAAATAGACTTTCCTGATATTTATATTATATAATCCCAAACAAATCAATGGAGCAATCAATGCCTAAAAAACAGGTAAACGAAAGTATAAAAGACAAAGTAATGTCAACGATTTTTAGACTTTTAGCAAAAGGTGATGAAAGAAAAGTATTGAATACTGCTTTGGGAAAAGACCCTTTCATCAATAGAGAAATAAAAAAAATAGCAAAATCACAAGAAGAAATAAGAAAAAAAATATTTTCTATGCCAGGCGGTAAAGAGAAGTATAATAGATTAATGAATCTATAATTTCAAATAAGGTAACTAATGCCTAATCGGACTAAAGAACAACAAGAATTCAATAAAATTTTAGGGCAAACCGAAGCTATCCAAAAAAGAATAAATGACCTTGTAGGAGACGATGCTAGCGGTATAAACCTAAGACTAAAAAAATCTGCTGCAAATGCACAAAGTCTTGTGGATGCTCTAAACCAAGCGGGTAAAGCGACTAAAGAAGAAGTAAACATTGCGACTGATTTGACAAAGAAAGTTGAAGAATTCGCAAAAAAATATGGTAAAGTTACAGAGGGTAAGAAAATAGCTTTAGATTTCGACGAACTAATATTGAAAGCTAAAAAAGCTGGTAATAAAGAATTACTTAAAGAAGTCAAGAATGTAAAAAGAGCACAAACTTTAGCAAATCTTCAAGCCACTGCTTATGGAAAAGCTGGGAAGGCAGTAGATGATATTGTTAATAGAGTCAAAGATAGTACATATGGTTTCGTAGATTTGACTAACTTGGGTAAAAAATTCAAAACATCTATGTTCGAATCAGCAGGTAGAAAACGTGGAATGAGGTCTTTACTGAAAAGTTCTAAATTTTTGAAGATAGGTTTAGCAGGTGTAGCGTTAGCAGCAGCCTCATTTGCTCTTGAAGTAAATAAAGCTCAAAGGGATTTAGGAACTTCATTTCAACAAACCTCAAAGATATTAGCCACCTCTAAAGCAGTAGCGGCAGTCAATAAAGCTAATGGTATGACTCAAGAGGATACTCTTGGTATTATAAAGGGAATTGGTGCAGAGTTTGGTAGTTTTAGTGATGCGACTACAGCAGCCACATTACAAGCGAGTAATCTTGTAGCGAACTTCGGAGTTGGTACTGAACAAGTTGGTAAGTTAGCAAGAAATATACAATCAGTAAGTGGTGGTACATTAGATAGTTCTTTAGATTCGGCTGAGTTCTTAGCTAACATGGCGAGAGCAGCTGATGTTCCTGTCGGTGATGTCATGAATGATGTCGCAAATAATACAGAATTATTTGCATCTTTTGGTAAAGAGGGTGGTAGAAATATAGCAGAAGCAGCTATACAGGCTAAGAAATTAGGATTAGAATTGAGTAATGTCTCAGCTATAGCTGACGGGTTATTAAATTTTGAAGAATCTATCACAAAAGAATTAGAAGCTGAGTTATTACTTGGTAGAGATATCAATCTTGAAAAAGCAAGAGAGTTAGCTTTCAACAACGATATCGCGGGAGCATTAGCAGAGGTATCAAAAATTATATCACCTGAGGAGTTCCAAAGAGCAGACGCTATTACAAGACGAGCAGTAGCAGCAGCTGCAGGATTAGACGTAGGTGCTTTCGCAAAAGTTGTAAGTGGTGGTGGAGGTGGTGGTCCGTCATTCCAAAGTCTTGGTAATACATCCGCAGCCTCAATTAGAAGTGGAGCTGCAACTGCAGCAAATGTTGGTGCTTCTACGGATACAGCAAGTGCTCTTGATATGGGTGAAACAAATGAACTTTTACGTGGTATGAAACGTGAAATACAAGCGTTAGGACAGGGTTAATGGCATTACAAGAAATGAGATCGGATTTAGCTGTCGGTATAGGTAGCAAACAAACACCTCAAAATTATGAGGATGGTCATTCTGCTACTCAAGTATCAGGTAAAAAATCATTCGACCCATCCGATAGATTCAACGCCGAAGATTTTCAATTTAGAGCATTCAATCGTGTTGGTGATGAACTAACATTCAAGTTCAATGATAATTTTGATACACCATCCATAGTAACTCAAACCAAAGATATATTAGATGATTATTATCAGAGAGCATTCAATGAGGCAGACCCACTAAGTGCAAGAAAAAATAAATTTGGATTCGATGAACCATTTGTATTGAGAGAAGTAAATCAGAGATGGGGTTCGCCAGGTTTCGGAGTGATAAAAGCAGGTGCACAAGTACAAGCCAATAGAACTATCGCTGACATTGAAAGGATTAGTAAATTTTTGATTACACCACGTGGTGCAGGTTTTGTTCTAAAACAAGACATCTTACAAAAACTAAATTCAGGTGGTGCTTTTGAGGGTGGTACATTAGGTTCTCAAATAATAAAAAAATTAGGTGGAATAACCAAGACGGGTCCGAAGACACAATTAGATGCAAATGGTGTCGATTTGAAAGGTAGCGATATAAGAACATGGAGACCTACATCAATCATAGATTCGTTAGTATTAGGTGGACATTTTGTAAGACATAAAGTTCCTACTTCATCACCTGTATTGAAAGCACCAGGCTTGAGTGTTGATACCTCACTTGGTGGATTCGCAGTACCAAGTTTATCAGGCGCAGGCATCACGTTAGTAAAAGGTGTTTCTAATTTTGTCGTAGACGTTGGTGGTGGTACATTTAGAATGATAGATGGTATCGATGTTGCATTTCCAAATGTAAGTTTGAATCCTGAGTTTCAAGCAGGTAAAATCCTAACAGGTGTAGGAAGCGCATTAAAAAGTGGTGCAAAAGGAACAGCGGCTTTATTTTCTAACATAGCTGCAGATGGTAGTGAAAAGGCGAGTGCTTTAGGTGGAGCTATAGCAGATAAGTTACGTGACATATCATTTCCAAATTTACCAAATGTTGATTTCAACCTACCATTTACAGGAAGATTCTCAGGTCTTATAGACATTGGAAAGATTGGAAAACCTGACTTTAGTGCTGTCAAGAAAGCGATGGGTAGTTTACAGGCGGATATAAAAAATATTCTTGGTAGGATAAAACTACCATCAATCGGAATGCCAAGTTTACCTGGCTTCAAGTTTCCAAAGCTACCTGATATTCCATCACCAAATATAACGATTGGTAATCCGTTCAAAGGTTTAAAATTACCATCTTTACCATCTTTATCTTTACCTAAGTTTGGTGGTACAGGTGGACTTGGATTAGGTTCATTTTCATTACCATCATTACCGAAATTGAATTTTCCTGCAGTTAGTTTACCAAAAATACCTAATATAGATGGTATAAATCTAAATCTAAAAGGATTTTTTCCAAGTGTGAGTTTCAACCCAAGTTTTACAGGTGGTGGTTTCTCATTTGATATGAGAGAGTTCGACACTGTAAAGAGAACGTTTCAAGGAGCATTATCGACACTAATCAAAACACCAGGATTTGATTTCAATTCTCTTCCATCTCATCGGACTGCACAAAATAGTGCAGCTAGTTCACCCAATGATAGTTTGACAGGTGGTTCATCAGACGCAGATGTTGGAGGTAAATTTGGCTCGGGATTTGGTTATGGATATGATATAGAATTATTCGGTTCAATACACGACTATAATGATTTTTCTACAGGTCCTAAATTATATTATACCACACCACAATTTTTGCAAGACAATAGAGGTGGAATGATAAACCTATACGATAAGAACAATAGGTATGAAGAAGCAAAGAAAGAGGGTTGGGCAGGTATTTCGATAAAAAAGACAGATAATGGAGACGTACCAATAGCTTTCTTTCAAGGTTTTTCTAATAGAGTATTTGGTGGTGACGATGATATTACAGCGCCACTAAACATAAAACCAATAGGAAAAGATGCACAATCAATCAATTTTCCAAAGAATCAAGTAATTGAATCACAAGATGGTGAAAGAAGATTACAAAAGTATATGTTAGCAGATTATGGTTCTTTGACTAAAGAAAATCGTTACGATGAAACTAATCCACCTGGTGAATCTAATGCAGATTTTACAAGAGGTATTGGTTCACCTGGTGCATCAGGTCGTATTGGTGAAAGTGCAGATGGGTTGGTAATCAAAACAGAGTCAGGCTTTAAGTCAACTCACGCAGATAAGATAAATCTACATCCTTATGGTGGATTGAAAGATGTACCTCAGATAGGTGATAATGAAGATGATTTTGTTCCACTAAAGTTTAGAGATAAAGTGAATGGTAAGTATATGATTTTCCGTTCAATCTTAGAGAGTATATCTGACAACTCAGCACCTGAATACGCAGAGGAAAGATATATCGGACGACCTGATAAGGTTTATGTGTATCAAGGAGCTACAAGAAATGTAAACATTACATTTAGGGTGATGCCAAAATCAGTACAAGAATTGGTTGTTCTATGGGAGAAACTAAATTACCTACGTGGTTTGACATATCCTAATATTCAACAAAATCGTATGATTGCACCAATGATGGAGTTTACATTGGGTGATATGTATGATTTACAACCAATGTTGTTACAGAATCTAAACTATACTATAGATACTTCTTCTACATGGGAAATAAAACCAGGTTTGAGACTACCAAAGTTTGTTCAAGTAGCGGCTGATATGAGATTATTAGAAAAGCATATACCAAAGACTACAGGTAAATTCTATGATTTAGATTGGTTATCTGAGTACAATCCTTATCCTGATTATGATGGTACATCAGATACGTTTATGATGGACCCAAGTAGAGATAGATCTACACACGCTGTTCAACCTGCTCATTTTGGAAAATATAGAGACTTATGGCAAGAGTTGAATCTAATAGCAGATTTAGATAATGAAACAAGAGAGAAAATATCTGCGGATGCTGCTGAATTTGAAGCATTAGAACGTCAAAGAGATACGGCAATAAGCACATTAAATGCAACAAAAAGAGACATCCCAAAAAGTAGTAAAGAATTAACTAAATTACTAAACCTATAAACTTATGAATAGATACGAAAGAACACCAATAACAATTAATAAAAAAAATCAAAGGGTATTGAGAGTAACTCGTTACCCTCAAATACCTATTAAAGACTCAGATAGATTTATATATCCAAGAGATGGTGATAGGTTAGATAATGTTGCTTTCAGATATTATGGAGACGAAACTCTTTGGTGGGTAATCGCACAAGCAAACGGCTTGGGTAAGGGTAGAACAATATTAAATCCAAATTTTCAAATTAGAATACCAGGAAACGTAACACAAATCATATCGGATTTTGAAAACCTAAATCGTTAGTCATGATAATACTAAAACCAATCGACGTTGAAGTTCAAAAGACAATCAATGATAAGATAACACAATCGTCAAAAGTCGATGGTGTGGGATACTTAGAAAATCGCACAACATGGGCAAGAATGATATCTCTATCTAAAATAAAAGACCAAGCAGACCAACCCATTGTTATATCAGCAGGTTTAGAAGAGACTGAGCCTGTGGCTGACAATTCAAACCTACAACCAATAAGAGGTAGATTAGCTAGCTCTATAGATGATGTTTATAGAGGTACATATAATAGACCTATACCTGGCTTGAAATCCATAACAACACAAACACAAGGTAATTACAAAGCAACACGTACAGCTGATGTTCGTTGGATATGTTGGGATTTTGAAACATTAGAAAGATTGACACCTTACTTTCTTACGCCTGGCGCAAGTATAGCTGTAGAATTTGGTTGGATGTGGGATGGACATAAACCACAAGAATTCATTTATGATTCGTGGGGAACTTTAGATGCTAAAGCCATCGGTGATTTATCTAATGGGATAAGAAGATTTGGAAAAGGAAATCAAGATATAGTTTATGGTGTTGTAAAAAATTTTGAATGGACAGGGCGTGATGATGGTGGTTTTGATTGTACAACTAAAATACATTCTATAGCATCAAATATTTTTGGTATGTCAGCAACTTCTGAAGAGGGTGATGGTGATGTAACCGCTTTCGAAATAAGTGATGAGTTAGCAAATCAGATTAGACCACATAGAAATATGTTTCAAAGAAGAAAAGGAGAATTGAGTGATGTTTTGGATGATGATGACTTAACAAACAAGTTATCAAAATTTGGTTTGGGTGTTGATAAAGGTATAGATGAAAAGTTTATAGAAAAAGTAACTCCTGAATTGTTATACTCAAACATTACAGACATACTAAAAGACATAGCTTTAGATAGAAGTCAAGGTGGTAAGGGTAGAAAGAGACCTGAATATGAAAACACGATATTACTTGAGTATGATTTTGGTGATGATGAATGGTTAGGTCCGTATGTTTCTTATGGGTGGTTTGAAGACAACTTGTTATTACCTTTTGTTTCTGCTGTAAATGGAAAAAATGAACTTACATTCAAAGTTAGGTCTGTAGAGAAAGTAAGTGATGATGGTAAATTTAGAAGTATCAGAGTGAGAAACGATGTCAACAATTTACTGACAATGAATGCAACTGAAGTAATTATACCTGGCCAATGGCCTATGGATGTCAACTTTCAACAAATAGATAGAGAAGAAAGTGGAAAGACAAAAAAGACAAAAGACTCAGAAAAATATACAGCGACAAGACAGGCTTATATGAGATTAGCAAAAAAAGTAGCTGAGTTGCCTGTATTTTCTACTAAAAGCACTAATCGTTCTGAAGTAGATATATTGAGAAATGGTTATAAGATATTAAACTCAAGAATAAATCAAGTAGCAGAAGATACAATAAAAGATGAAGGTTACATGAGAAATCTTCTAATCAATACAAAAATGATAGAAGAGGAGTTGGGTTCAGCAGCGAGTTTTGAAGATGGTTTGAATAATTTATTAGGTAGAATATCTTCAGCTTGTGGGGGTATTTGGGATTTCAAGATAGCTGAAGCTGATGATGGGCAAACTTTGAGAGTGGTTGAAGAATCCTCAACTGAAAAAACTGTAAGAGATTTGTTAGATAATAAAAATTTACAGCCAGGTGGAAATCTTAGTCCAACTTATCAAAATGATGGGTTAGTAGTATTTCCTGCTTGGCAGACAAACTCCATAGTATATAATCAACAACTTACTGCGAGGTTGCCAAGTAATCTACAAGTAGCGGCTATCTATGGAAAGTTTGGTTCTTCAGAAGAGATAGTTAGAACTAATGAAACACTTAGTGCAAAAGGAAAAAAGTTTGGTGAGTTATTCAATCCAGCGTTGAATGAAGATTCCGATTCTGTAGACGACATATTATTTCAGAACTTGAGAAGAGTTATTGGTAATTCTGAATTTACAAAAATAGGTTACAATAAATTACCTGATGCAGATGGGACTGTGGATGAGATAAATGTTTCAGCCAAAGATGGTATACAAATAGATTATTCAGCAGTTATAAAATATTATACCGAACAGCAAATTTTGGATATATTAAATGATGGTATACCTTATGACAAAGAAAAGGATCCTGAAGCGGGGGATAGTTTTTGGGAGAAAGCTGTTGCACTATTTAAGTCAGAGAAATTAGATTACAAATATCTGTATTCCGATGATGGTAAGATTAGAAAACACTACAAAGAAGCAATGAACTATTTTCTAAGAGAAGATAGGGATAGTATTCAACAAAACCGTGATGTTTCAGTTCCTTTGGATTTAGAGGTTACGATTGATGGTACAGGTGGAATTTATTCAGGAGAAGCATTTAGTTCATCATATATACCAAAAAAATATTTAGATTCGTGTGTATTCCAAATAATGGATGTATCTCATCAGTTAGACCCAAGTGGTTGGAAAACTACCCTAAGAGGTTTGATGAGAATTGATAATTCACTTGGAAATAAAACTAAAATTAGTGACGAAAAGCTTTTTGAAGAAGGAAAAGCTCGGACTAACGTATACAAAAACTTTATGGATTATCTAAATGGAAACATAGGGAAGAAGTCAAAGTATAGAACAGAAATAAAAGAAATACAAGGACCATTTCAGTAATATGATAATAAACAATAAAGACGATAAAAAAATAGAAAGACTCAATACTAATTTGAGAACTAAAAGAGGTGAGTTTAGATTCGCTGAAACGGAAGACGTGGTGCCAACTAACACAATTTACCACTCATTGATATTGAGAGATAAAAGTGTAAAGTATCAAACAAGGAGTGAACCAAGTTTTGGAGTTAGAGAAATTGTAAAACAAACAAGAGACAATACTGTAGAGTCTTTATTGTCAGATTATTTTATAGCTACAAAAGGTGCACCAAAAGTTACAACTTACTTTACAGATAAAAAAATACCACCAAAACAAAACGATTACATAAAAGGTAGTTACAAGAGATATTTTCTTAGATTAGCAGGGAACAAAAATGCAGATATTGTAGAGGTTGACAAAAAAGGTTACAATGCAGCTGATGGTATATACGATACATACACTTTAGATTGGTCACTAAAGACTGATGCTAATCAGCAATCGAAAGAGAATGCACAATCACTAAATAATTTAGCAAATAGAATACCCGAAATAAAAGTAAAATTGGTAAATTTAATTGAATACAACAAACCTGAATGATACTTATAGTAAAATAAAGGTTATAAATGTTTATTGAAAACACAAGAGATTTCAATAATTTGTTGGTTCAGTACAAGGAAACCGACAATATCTATATGATAGCAGTTCCTGTTTGTCATAAAAAACACCCTACCCAATCAGAAATTTCTTTTATATTTATAAACTTTGATAAATTTACACATATTATACCTTTCAATCACACCGACGCTCTATGTCGTCCTATAGGTGATTTGAAGCATCTGAATCATAAAAAAATATACACAATAAATAAAAAAGAAACATACCATCTAACAGGTTTTGATAACTTAGTAGATGTAACTTTATTAGAATATTGGAATACAGGTGTGAAAAAAGAGTTTGATATCTACAAAGATACGACAATCCAAAATTATTTCATGAAGTATTCTGAAAAACAAGATTTGATAAAGTCTATTCCTATAATGAGGTTCAATGGAGAATTAAACAAAGTAATCCAAGATATGAAAGAAATTGTCAAAAAATATGATGAAACTGACATTATGTCATACAACAATGATATGTTTGATAACTTTACCTATCTTGAAAAAAATGGTTTGAAAACTATAGATGATATGGTACATACTGAATATAATCCATATACCTCTACAGGTCGTCCATCTAATAGATTTGGTGGTATAAACTTTGCAGCACTGAACAAATCAGATGGAAGTCGTGAAAAGTTCATTAGTAGATTTGGTGGTGAGGGTAAGTTGGTTGAGTTTGATTATGACGCATATCACCTTAGACTTATCGCAGATAAGATTGATTACAAGTTTTCAAAAGAATCCGTACACCAACATTTCGCAGATGTATTTGGTGTAACTTATGCAGATGCAAAAAGTCTTTCATTCCAATATTTGTATGGTTTTATACCTGATGATATAGCAGAAAATATAGAGTATTTTGGTAAGGTAAAAGAATTTACAGATAAGATGTGGGATATATATAGAAACAAACATTTTATAGAATCAGATATTTATAGAAGAAGAATATTTGGTAAAGACTTCAATGCCAATAAGTTATTTAATTATTATATTCAATTACTTGAAACAGAAACGAATATGTTAGTTATAAAAAATTTGAAAGAAATGATGGAAAAATCTCACTACAAAAGTAAATTTATTCTGTATAGTTATGATTCATTTTTATTTGATTTCAATGTTGATGATGGAATAGGTTTCTTATCGGATGTCAAGAATGTGTTAGAGATGAACGGACATCCTGTAAAAGTAGCTTGGGGTAACAATTACCACGAACTTGAAAACATTACGGAGAAATTTTAGTGGACGAGTGGCAGATAATATTTGATGATTTTGCAAGTAAAACAGATGGGATATCTGTTTTCAATCCTAAAGACAAGAGTCATGTCTATCTTTTTCAGAACTATTTAATCGAAATGAATATGCCTATCGATGAAGTTGATAGTGCCATAAAGATGTTATTAGGTGAACAGCCTGAGACAGACCCAAGAGTGAGAAGTCAAGCTAAAAAGTTAGGATTAGTATCTAAAGGATATGGTAATTGGGGAAAAGATAAAGATGGACCTACCACACATAGAAATGTAGATGGTAAACTTGTAGCTGTGGATGATGATGATAAAGACGATAAAGATAAAAAAGATGACAAGGAAGAACCAAAAGATATAAATCTTTCTAAAGGTGGTAAAGTGGATGCACAATTAGGTGGTGATAGAGGTGCAGGTCCTAATGATATGATGGATAAAGATGAAGTTGGTAAAGTAAAAGATAAATCATCAAAAGGATACAAAGCAGGTAAAAAATATTTTGATGACGGAATGGATGTTATATCAAAACAAATAGAATTTGAAAGCGAAGATGATGAAAAAGTTTTTAGTACAGTTCTTTCTAAAATAAAAGAAGATAATTTAGACTTTACAGATGAAGAGAAATTGGTTGCACAAAAATATATGGCGAGAAGTGATTCTCAAAAAGTTAATAAATTATACATAGCAAGAAAAGGTCCAGGTACTTATGATGCTAAAACTACAAGAGCACAAATACCTATTAAAAAAGGAGGTTATGTTGATTCACAAGCTCCATTTATGGATGATGTAGTAAAAGCATTACAATTAACAGATGCACCCGCACAAGCTAAAAAAGAAAAAAGTGGTACGGTTACTTCAAAAATTAGAACAAAAGATTTAACACCAACTGAAATAAATAAAGCAGAAGATATAAAAGTATCTTCAAAAACAGATTCAGATGGAAATGTAACTTCAGTAACGTTTGGAAATCGTGAACATAAAATAAAACCTGTTCCTGACAAACAAAAATTAACAGAAATGTATGTTGAATCATTTATAAGTAAAGGGATGGATCCTGAAAAAGCTGAAAAGAAAGCAAAACTTACAAGACGTGCTATACGAAAACATAACGAATACTTAACTGAATTAGCAAAAGACAGAGATAAATTTACTGTATCTACAATGATAGAAGGGGCTGACCCATCAACAGAAGAAGGTCGTGAAAAAATACTAAAAGAATATCCTAAAAAAGTAGCAGACATTTTTGAAAAAATAATTAGTGAATCACCTGATGGTATGTCTGAAAGTGAAAAGAAATTGATGGACAAGATAAGAAATCTTGACTCTAATCTATCTCCTGAAGAATATGAAAAAGAAGCTATGGAAATAATGCACGAAGTTTTAACTAATAATCCCGCGTTGTATTCAGGTTCGGCTGATTTAGCTGAAAATTTGATTGCGTTAATACAAACAAGAAAAGGCCACGAAGTTTATTTTCCTGCTGATGTCACTTATAAAGTAGGTGATATGATATCTTTAGGTTCATTAGGTGACTTAAACCCAAATGATGAAGACTATTATGACAAGTTAGCAGACGAAGCTACATCTATAATAGTTACGGTTCAAGACGAAGGTCCTGGTAGTATTAAAGTCAAAGAAGGTGCTGCAAGTGCTGCAGAAGAAAAAGTTAAACTAACTGAATATCAAAATAAAAATACACGTAGAGTATTGAATACTATGATTTCAACACATAAAGAAGACTTCTTTGGATTTTCAAAGAAGAAAGGAGAAGACCCTAAACCTATAACAGAAGAGGAAATAAAAAGCGGTAAAAAGAAAATAGATGAAGCAGAACAACACGCAAGAGACATAGGTGTATCAGATGATAAAATAGAGGAAATAAATAAAAAAGGTAGAGATACAGCAAAAGGATGGGTAGAAAAATATCGTACAGAGGGTAGAGCAGGTACTGAAAATTGGACTGATGAAGATTGGGAAAACTTTGAAAAAACAGCAGAGCAATTTGTACGCGCACATTATTTTATAGGTGAAATAAATAACAACGATATGGATTATCAGAAGTATAGTAATTATAGAGTAAATAACACAAGGGAAGGCGCTAATATAACAAGGACTGATGGAGTAGATTGTCTTGGCACTATTAAGCCCGCACCTAATATGGGTTTTGTATTTTATGGTAATGGTAGATTTAGACCTCAGAATACATATTCAAGTAGGATAGGAAATTCTTGTAAGGAAAATAAATGAAAACACAACTATTAGCAACATTTTGTAAGAGGAATAGATTATACGAAACAGTCGATATCATAATCGCTTGTAACGATATAGTCTTCAATAAGATTTATGTATTTCAAAACGAAGACGATTACCATCAATTAATATGTACCTACAATATAGAGGTGAAAGATGATTTCTTAGAGGGTATACCTGATACTATTTCAGTTCATAGAAAAAAGCAGAGTAATACTTTGTATACAATCAATGCTTTGAATGAAATCGTCAAGGAGTTGAACAATGGTGTATTAGACTCTAAGTTCCCAATACCGTGGGAGAACTATAGAAACTCATTGTTATTGACTAACGAAGAGGGTCTCAATAAAATAAATACACGTGTATATTCAATAATCCATACAGAAACGTGGAAATCGGAGAATGACGAAGTATAAAATGAGTTTAAAAAAAGAAATAGAAAAGTTTGACAAATTACATCCTGAGTCACAAAATGTTGATTATACTGACAACTTATTTGCTTCCGTTGATAAATTAGAAAATCGTATTTATGGAAAAGATACAATTATTAATAACTTAGAGGAAGAAATACTTGAATTAAAAAATCAAATTTCTATATTACAAAAAGAAAAATCTAATATTTTAGGAGAATTGAAGGAATCAGGTTGGTTAGAAAATAAAGTTACCTTATCATCAAAATATAAAGGTAACGTTAAAACAATTCTTGGTGAAGTAAAAGTTATAGATACAAAGATAATACCTCTATTGACAACCGTTGGAAGAAAAAAACAAGGTGGTCGAAAATTGGATTTCAAAAGTTGGTTATTGATACCTGAGAATAGATATTTGTATGAAATGAATGAAAGCATAGCTAAAGACGTTTACAACGCCACTACCGAATATATACGAAGAAATTTCGAAGATAGAAAAATATCACGAGGTGGTGGAGTAGTTACACAAGAAAATTATGCACTATCATTTTCAGGTGACAGAAGCGGAGCTACAGAAACATTTGTATCAACCAACTTTAATCCTGATACTTATTCACTTTGGAACGGATTTACTATTTCATTTTGGGTAAGACCAGATGAAGCAATGAATCAAAAATCAGTTATATTAGGTACTAGAGCTAGTAGTCCTGTAGCAAGATTTCATTTTG
>Ga0208919_1001362_pt1 | contig 14196 bp, 22 predicted proteins | sample 4_EtaG_FD_184076 | JGI IMG/M metagenome (GOLD analysis project Ga0208919, IMG submission 184076) | Marine viral communities from the Subarctic Pacific Ocean - 4_ETSP_OMZ_AT15127 metaG (SPAdes) (version 3) | ecosystem: Environmental > Aquatic > Marine > Oceanic | place: Pacific Ocean | collected...
CCTTATACCCCCCTCTAAATAAGTATATATATATATATATATCTATATAGATCTCTCTATACAGTAATCTATAGAGACAAAACAGATACAGGTTTCCCAAAAACTGTTATATTTTAGAGAGCGGGGCCCACGTATGTTACCTGGTTCAGGTTGGAAATCCAGCGCATTGGGCCTCTAGAGGTCCCCCCACCCCTGCTCTCTCGCCAAGGGCTCGTTCGCTCAGTGGAGGGGAGCGCCTACCGCAAGCTGCACTTGCTTAGGGCAAAGGAAGAGCCCTTAGATTGTGGTAAGGAATAGGGCTTGATTAGAATAAGGTGGAGGCTCCGGGGATCTACCACCCCACCAAGCATTCCCTACGAGTACGAAGCCCCAGCCTCTCTCTCTTCGCCCTAGCTGGCATCGGCCTACCTACCCTACTGTCTCCACTCTTTCGTGGAGCACAATGGATTGAGATACGCCTTAGCATTAGCCTGTGCATTCATATTGGTATTGGCATCGATCTATTGATTGAGCTGCATTGTTGGACGTTACCCGCTGGGCCGGGCTCTTCGTCTTCGATGGAGCCAAGGTCTCCACCCTACGGGCTCGATCTGTCGCTACGCGCCACCCTTCGGGCCTAACGCATCTCATGGGGGATGACCTTCCCCCAACACCCCCTCGTAAAGGTGACGACCTTTAATACGTTATTGGATTGAAAAGAAGGCCCTTCCCGCCCAGGGGCGTGAATGGAATGAATCCCTATGGGATATTTTCCCAGCAGCGGGGGGGCTTTTGCCTGCTCGTGTCGCCACGGCCTAACTATCACGTTTCCAATAAAGCCCTTTTGATGCCGCCTTTGGCGTCACCGTAAAAAAAAGCTGCGAGCCCTCGCTTTGCCCCCAAGGGGCGCACCAGAGGTTTTTTCCTTCAAAAGAACTTTTTTGGGCGGCTCTAATGGCCTGCTCTCCACTCGGGTTCGCAAGGGCTCACCCGCGCCCCTGGGGCGTCCCCCCGCAGCGGGGAAAACATTGTTGGGTAAGACAGATTGAAACCCACATTATCTTTTTTTCAGGAGTACAGAGAATGTCTAAGAACGCACAAACAACTATTGAGATGAGCGAGAACGAGAACGGCGAGGAGTTTGTTGACGCATTGACCAACGAGTCAGTAGTAGTCGCGGGAGTCCTCCCGAGCTTTGCGTGGTCCAATCCGAGCAAGCTACCAAAGACCATCATGACCTTCAACGTATACGAGGACGAATCCGAGCAGCACGACCGCGACGACTTCGACCAAGAGACCAGATTCGGTAGCAACACGAAAAAGAACCGCATTGCTTACCAAATCAAGGTAATGGCCATTAACCCCCTAGTAGACGAAGCAGACCGCACGAAGGGACGCACAAAGGAGTACCTGCCTGGACTGCTAGAAGGTCAAACTGTTAAAATCTCGGGCCTCGTCGACATCGAGCAACCGCGAAACAGCAAGCTTGCAATTCATGACGCGCCCGGCTGGGAGAAGCCCGACACGGACAACCCATACAAGCAGCACCTAACCCTATGGTTGCGTGGAGACACCTACGGCCCTGGTAAGTTCAGCATCAGCGGACACAAGCAGCAGGTTCGCCGACGTCCAACCATGCCAACCCTATAAGCTACCCCGCGACCGGTTGAGATGTCACCACGGCATCTTGACCGGTCACCCATCCTTTTTTCCTATCATCTATTAATCTAGGAGCCTGAAAAATGTTAACATTCACTAGCGCAGACCATCACGAAAATTGCTGCCTTGACTGTCTAGATTTTGTCTATCTAGTCGCCCAGAGCGAGCACACCCAAGAGACCCTTGACGCATTCAGCGCACCCATCGGGGACGAGTTCATCGACACCCCACTCGGTCAAGCCGAGCTTCGTTTCCTGCTGGACACATGGGACGACCACAGCCTAGACCTTTTGGCCCTTGCTACAGGAGGCGAGTGATTATGACCCGCACTTCCTCACATCACCGACACGCATCCATCGACCCACACCCCGAAGCAAGCGCGATCGTTCGGAAAATATCCCGCCTGACAGACCATATCCTTGAAGAAATGTCATGGTGCATCGTCAACCAGTCGGAAGTCTATCAAGCCTTGATTGACCTCCACGGACTGCGACTCACGTTGCTTGAAGAGTTCCCCGAATGGCATTACGCAATAACCGCCGCATGCCCTAACAACATGACCCCGGAACATTGGCGCACACACCTTGGTTTCGGTCGGGTATACTCCGCACTAAAAAACTACCCGCACACACGCGAAACATTAGTCGCAGCTATGCGCGAGCGCTGGCGATATTTCACCCAACAACGCTTAAGCCTTCGAGTCGAGCACTGGGCACCCATTCGCGAATTGCACGGACTACCCACGGCCCACCATTGACGCCGCCACCTATCATCAAGAGAGGCTCCCGAAAGGGAGCCTTTTTTTTTGCCCAATTAAAAAAAAATTTTTGCTCGCTGCGCTCGCACTCTTCTCAGCTCCAGCGTCTGTAGTTATCTCGGAGGTTCTATGTTTCGCGTAAATCCCTGCCCTAGTCGATGTGAAACCCGTATGCTATGGGAGACAGCCAAGGAGCGTTATGACTTCAATGTCTCTGTCTGGTACAAGGACCATGCGTTTAATGAGCCTAGCGATTGTCCTCATCCTTGGAAAGACTTCGATCAACTGCACCCGTACCTCCAGTGGTATCACATGCACTTCGATTCCTTCTTTAAGCTATGGGATAACCCCGAAGTCCGTTATGAAATCTCGAAGTTCAAGCTACGGTTTTATGATCCACCTACTCCCCCCATAGGACCTGACTTCCCTCGTATCTACATGTACCTTTTTCGATTCATACCTGACGTAATCTGGGGCAATTACCCTGGATCATACCCCTTATACATGCACAGTGACGCCACTAAAGAAGCTACCCTCATAAGGGATTACCCTGACCGCACGCTTCACAGGCTCATTGAACAGCACACGAACATGTTATTGGGCAAGCGGCACCATTCGTTCCAGAGAATGAACCCTGCACCGCACGCGCAATACGCCTAGTACAGATGGTGGCGATCGTTTAGCACTAGCTCTAGGACGGGATTACCAAGTTCCCGAGTCCGATGATGAGCCGTAGAAGTGTTCATTCGGTTAGGCCAAAGGGGGTGCAAATCCCCCGCCATCGCCCTTCCAGTCACCGAGGTTTCCCATGCGAACATCGCTACTTAAATACATGACCGCTGACTTCATTGCATTCATAGCAACCACGCTATTCGCTATGCTGTTCGCTACCGTTATAGCACTCGGTTGGAAGTACTCGCCCCCGGAAAGCACAAGCGAACGATGCGAGTTAAACCGCAAGCACCACAAAGTACAGAACGTAAGACCCGAATGCTTGGTCAAGACACCACTGCACAACGATTGACCTATCATACAGAAAATTTTTGCTCGCTGCGCTCGCACTCTCTCAAGCCTCGGAAGCGCTTAGAAGCTACCAACTCCGCGGCCTCGCTGCGCTCGTCACCGAGCTGTTAGCAGCGTAGAGCTCTAATGTAGCTGCAATTAGCTGCAATTAGCTGCATTAACAATGTTGATGCACACATATAATATAGCTGCATTAATAGTGTTGATGCACACATATAAATTAGCTGCATTAATAGTGCTGATGCACATATTGGAATCAGCTGCAATAGCTGCACAACTCTAATCAGCTACCATAACAATGATGAAGGCCATATATAAATCGCGCGCTACGCTTGCGTCCGGCCCTCCCCACCCCTGACCCTCGGCCAAGGCCTCGGTGGTGTGGGGGGACCTCTGCCGGCCCAATACACTGGATTTCCCCCCTGAACCAGGCGATCGATGCGGCAAAACAGAAATGGCGTCCCTATCACCACTCGGCAAAACAGATATGCCAAAGGAGAGCAATGTTTAACTACAAAGACATAGACCAGTCTGAAGACTGTATCCTGTACATCGGCCATAAAACCGAAGAGGTCTCCGGCCTATCATCTAATACACATGCATATGTATTCGAGCCGTTATGGGTGCTCACAGGCTCTCACACAGCACAAGAGCAAGTCGAGCTCATCAATCTATTCACCCGCTATTACTCTAAGGTTACAGAAGATCCAATGGTTGCCTACAAGAAAGGGCGCAAGGTCTGGTCATCAAACCTAAGCAACATCGAAGAAACGATATAACCGAACGCTCGATTGTTTGCGCCCCTGCACAAGTGCGGGCGCAAACATCGAGGCGTTCTAAAGGAGAGAGAGAATGGCTTATTCATTTGACGAACTGAGCTTTTATACAATCTGGCTAGACAGCCATGTCCAAAAGAATGGTGTCTGGAAGTCAACCCAGCGACCTATAGCCTTAATACCATTAAGGCCCGAGTTCCCAGACGACTTGTATACTGCACATGCTTTATACGCCCACTTTAAGTCCAGCTTAGACCTTGGACCTGGCTTAGGAGTACTTGGGACAGACATAACTGACGAGGTTCCAGAGCCTTTTCGGTTCATCGACGACCCTGAAACCCAAAACGATTGGGTGTAAAATGAAACGCTTAATGTTTGATGTTGCGTTCTTTGCGGTCATTACTGCCGTAACCATCTACCTACTCTCATTACCTGTATAGGAGCGAACATGAATAAGTTTTACTGCATTGTAGAGCTAAGCGGGCCAGAGCAAGAAGCCGACCTCAGTCTTGAGGTGCTTAGGCGACACTCCACACATCGAGAAGCCGCAGCTAGTGCGCTAGGCCATCCAGCCACAGCAACAGTGAGCTTTGGGCGAATGCTTAACTCGTATCAATTTGACTCACATTTGAAACACAAACTACAGTGTGGCTGTCCACTACAGTCACAAGACTGCTTCAATTGGTCTGCCAAGACAGCAATGGAAAACGTGCTGCTTCAGGTTCATAACGATGTCCTTAAGCTTCAAAAGCAGGTATCTCGATTAGAGGAGGTCGCATGTCCAGACTCTTTGAAATAGCGCCAAACATGTACCGATCTAAATACAGCAAGTCAGAGCTCAAATACCTGCTCGAAGAAGAAGGCCTTGTGGTCATGGGTAACGATGCTTTTGTGTTTCCCTCTGATCAATCTATCTCTTCTGAGCGATACGCCCTTTGTCTTGTTCGGCTTCCAGAATCAATGTCTCGAAACGACGAGATGCATTAATGCTATATACACGACCATACCTTACAACTCTCCATGATGACGAGTATGCTGTCTTAATGATCGAGTACTACGTGTCTGCAAAAGGCTATGCATCAACATTCGATGAGCCTGGAGCAGGAGATGAGATTGAAGTAACTACAATATACAAGCAGGAGGGAGATGTTCCTGACTCCTGGCTTACCGGAAAAATACCATCTGACATTCGGATGATTGAGTACGAAGAAATTGAAACAACCGATTACGATAACGCAATAGAAACAGCAGAAGATTATCACGCTAATAAAAGGATTACGCCATGGGATCACTAAAGAACATCGACGTCGACAGCCGAGATGAATACTATGAATCGCTACCTTTCCTGAACTGGGAAACACCACAGCAAAGAAGTCTTGTTGGTCCACATGAAAGCTCAGAACTCTTCATGCATACCGGACCAGGAGGACCTTATAAAATCGCTAGTGTACAGGACAGGGACTTTACTCGTGGCGATACCGATAAAACATATCGATTAGATTTCCGAGGCACAGTGCTGGAGCCGTACTTAAAGACTCAGAGATTCCCTGAAGATGGGCCTTTGATTTATCGACCTGCCTTCGTTGGAGCCCTTGTCCCTAACAAGTTTGCGACAGTAGAAGAGGCGAAGAAGACCGCAGAGCGTATTGCTTCTGAGATCATTACAGAAAACCTGCCCAAAGGTAATGCTAAATGAACGACAAAGATATCATAACCATAAAGAACCAAGACGCATGTATCGAGCACCGGCAACAAGAGTACATGCGATTAGAGCGAGTACTGCACCAACAAATTGTTGAGGCAGGAGGCACGGGAAACTTACGTCGAAACAGAAAGCCAGTGTCTGAAGTAGAGCTTCATTACAAAGACAGTAAAAAAGTAAACTCAGACGATGAAGAGATGCTCATTTCTATTGGCGAGTGGAGCGTGCGATTAGTGCTTGACCACCATGATGAGTTCTTAACCGCTCATATACACCACTCAAGCATGTCCCCTATTGAAAACAAGGGAACCGAGACGCCATCATTTGATATGTGCGAGTTAGGTAAGCGGGACTTCAAGGGTGGGATCAAACTTGAACTGACAACTCAAGAGCTCGAAGAGGACTTAAAGAAACGATACAAAGACTAGGAGCCGCTATGGCAAAACGGAAAAAGCACCCAATACAAATGAAGGTTTGGCTACCAGGTCTTGTAGAGATCTCACTCTCAGCTGAACCAACCGACTTCACAAACGACACCGCAACTAAAGCAATCAGACTTTGGTGTCTTGCCCAAATGTTTCCCGACGTACCAGCGAAAGACCTCATTGGTATTGTCACAGGCGAGCTGCGCCTTGAGTACTCCAGCGATGGACAAGCAGCAACCATCGTAAACAACTGACCCAAACCTCGACCAGGAGATAACCATGACTTCACAATTTATCAATCACTGTGGTGGCCAACGGGTTTCATTTCAAGATCTACGCACCATCACAAAACCAGAAGAAACAGAAACATATGTACCGGTTGGGCATGACTGGCTTGCTCTTCAGGTCAAAGCAATCGGTACATCTTACCTGGGAGAGTGTATTGACTCGCAGTACTCTCTAAATAAAAACGGCATGCAAATGTTTGGCGTGCACAAGTTCAAGAACCACCTCGCTAAAGACGCGTGCATCAGCCTTGGCTTCCGTAACAGCATGGATAAGTCCATACCTGTTGGGCTAGTTGGAGGACTAAACGTCTTTGTTTGCGACAACATGGCGTTCTATGGGACAGAGAAGCGCGTTAGACGACACACTAAAAACGTTGTTCAAGATGTCTACAAGCATATCTTAAACATCTGTAACTACATCCGAGATACAGGATGGGAAGAGTTCCTTGGGTTCAAAGAGGTTATGGCCGAAACCCCGGTGAATGATGACCAGGCCTGGGCCTTCCTTGGTCGGTGCTACGACAACAGTGCTCTCGCAGACAGGCAGCTAAAAAAGGCAAGGCATGAATGGAAGACACCACTGCATGCAGACTGGCTGCCAAGAAATGCATGGAGCTTATACAACGCATGCACTGAAGCCCTGAAGAGTACTCGGCCATCTGAAGTTACAGGTCGATACCTTGAGCTTACACGGCAAGCACAGCTCTTGTGGGACCCGAACCTACAAGAGGAAATTGAAATCTGCATCGACACTGTATCGCCGCCGCCGATTCCTGAAGGATTCCAGGCAGGAGCAAACAATCGCTTTCAAATGCTAGAAATTGAGGGGTGAAATGAAGACACATAACGAAATAATCGGAATGCTTTCCACTGTAGCAATGATCTTAGACGGCGCTGTAGAGGGGCTTTGCACTCTCTCTGACCAAACAGAAAGAGCCAACAAGGAGAACGCAGAAAGCAGGGTGTCTCGTGACGAAAAGCTCAGACAATATCTCGTTCAAGTGTTTAACCACATGGAACAGCGGTTCGTTAAGCAGCTAGATGAATACAAAGATAATCTTGAGGCAAAACTGCTAGGCATTGCAAACAAACGCCTTGCCGAAGAAAACCTTGCTAGTCTTAAGATTAAAAAATCATCTAGCCAAAAGGCAAACAAAGCCCCCATATCAAGAAAGGCCAAGAAGCCTAAGGAGGGCAAGACCAAAAAGAATGCCAACCCCTGGTACGGAAACGGAAGGCAGGCAGAAAGAGCAAAGATGATGCTTGAGCTCCTTCAGACATGGGAAACAGTACCAGACATGGCTTCCTTATTTGAATGCAGTGACCATAAAGTACGAACAGTACTGAACCGATTGCGAATGGAGGGAAAAGTTGTCAGACGAAAAGACCCTGACTCAGGGGCGAACAGCACTCGCTGGCAATACAAAGTCCGCGTACCTAACTCCAATGGAGAAATACATTATGGATACCCTTAAGGGTTGCTTCATGGCCTCCTCTTCTCTCCTAGTGTAGCGTTCAACTACCCAGCCATAAGCCTGAAGAGGGGGTTGTCAGTAGTTCATCTCATGCTACTGACCGTTATGGATTCGTGGCTGTTAGCATTGAACCGGCTCGTGGTGTTGTCGTTAAAAGCCCTGCTCGAAGAGCTTAATCACCACACAAATTCATGGCATATAGATCAAGCTATCCGTATCAAAACCTAGCTTGACATTACCTTCAAAGCCTGCATCGTCCCTCACCTTCTTAAGGGACACCATCATTTCCTCAGAGCCATACGATCTCCTAAGAATAATCACGTTATCTGCAAGCTGACCGACTTCACCTGACCCACGTAACTCACTAAGACCCGATGAAGAGCGCTGACCCTGAGTCTTCTTCCTTAAGTGATGCACCAATAAAATATGAATCTTCAGGTCTAAGGCCCATCGCTTTATCTCCCTCATGATTGTTCCAGTTGTCTTCACATCATTAGATGCGTCTTGACCCATCATTGACAGAAACCCCAGATGATCTAACACAAGGAACTCCACCCCATGCCTAGTGCATGAGTCGTACACCACCCTACGAACCTCAGGCATCTCGCAAATCCCATACGTCTGAGGAATATACAATGGCCTAAGAGCCAGCTTCTTTCTTGTCGAGACATACGATTGACGATCCAAGCGGCTAAACGGACATCGCGCAAGCATCGTTACCCACTTCTTCATAATACTAAAAGGCGCTACTTCGAACGTGAAATGCAAGCACGGAACCCCACCACTCGCTTGCAACAAGCTAAGAAAAGCACAGAACGTGGACTTACCAACACCCGGCTCACCACTAAGAATCGTAACCTCACCGGGCCTCCATCCACCAAGAAGCTTATCTAGCGGTTCAAGGGATGTCTTAAATCCAGAAAGCCTGTCCCTGTTTTCAAACGCCATATCAAGTTCACTAACCATCTCCTTTGTATTGCGGACACGAGCCCCAATCGATGAAACACTCTTCCGCTTTGCTTCATCCCAATGCTGCGACAACCCTTTTTCAATTAGCTCCGATGGCCTATAGTCCATTTGGATTACACGAGTTCTCCACTGACCAATCTCTGACTGCAACCTAAGAGCCCACTGCTGACCTTCGTGCGTAGGATTGGGTACAAGGTAAACCAACGAGCAACGCTCAAGTAGCGCAAGCTGATGAGACCTTAGTCTGGGGAGCTCGTTATCCTGCGGTGGGGCCACGGCATTAGTCTCACCCATTGCGAGCAACACAGAGGCATCTAGGGGCGTTTGGCACACAAAGGCAACATCATGCCCTAGCTTAAACAGGTGCTGACCAAACCAGCTACATGACTTTGGGTCTCCATCAAGCTTCACCCAAGCATGCTCTCCATCGAACAAAGTCAGGTAGGAAACAGAACTTCTTTTCCGCGTATACATGAACGGCCAAGTGATGGCCCCACTATCTGTAAGACCAAGCTTTAGCCGCTTTGCCAGGTCCATCCCAATCCCCACCTTCGTGAGGAATTGGTTTGCCCCGGCATCAGCTTCCATTCGCTTGGTATACTCGATAGAATAACCAATCCTCTTGAATGGGGGGATATGAATCTCGAACTGAAGACTTGTTGGTGCTGCCACTGACACAACAGGGACATCCCCGGTCTTCTTCCTGAATGAAGAGAAGGTACCGTCCTTGCCACATGATGAACAAGAAAAGCTACCTAAGTCATTATTCATATGAAGGCTTCGCTTCCTTCCTCGACAAAACGGACAACGCGTTAATGGCCCTGAGCTTGTTAAGCGAAACTTTATCTTTCTCTGCGTAAGGTAATCCGCAGCTGAGTAATCAACACCGATAACACCTACTGAAGCAATTTGCTTACCCTTACTCTCGCTTGTCGTCTTGCTGTCTTCTTGAGGATCTTCTTGTAAATCTTTGCCGTCAGCACATTCAGTTCTCTTTGTTCTTTCCACCACGCTCTAACTTCCTCTTCGTTATATTCGTTTAGTATTTTTACAGCACTGTCCTCTGCCATAGGGTGATATCTTTTCGCCATACCGCGTGCGCTAAGAAAGGACAACTGCGCCTCATTCGCCATATCAATTGCAATCATATCGAAATCTTTTGGTGCCAAGTTTATCTTCATATTTTTTAGTGTTCGCAACTTAACGGGAGAAGCAAATGGAATGGAAAACAATAGATGCCGGAAACTACCCTGGCATCGGCGGCACAGACATAAGTGTAATACTAGGGCTTAACAAATACAGAACAGCGCTAGACTTTTGGGAGGAGCAAAGGGGATTAAAAGAGAAGTTCGAAGGAAACCTTTCAACTGAAATAGGTTTAGCCTTAGAAGAGTTTAACATTAAAAAGTACGAGCAGAAGACCGGCGTTATCGTAAGAGAGAAGGCCGCAGAGCTTGGGGATGACTGGTACAGACGAAGCCCCGATGGACTTATCTACGACTATTACCAGCCAGACATCGACAAGGCTCCGGGCGAGCTCATTGTGTACGAGGGGAAGACAAGCTTTTCTTTCGGGGCAAAGAGAATGTTTGGTGAGGAGGACGATGGTGCAAGCGCAATCCCTGAATACTACCAGCTTCAGGTTCAGTGGTACATGGCCAAGCCATACTCGTTTAGCGTATCTGTATGCGACGTGTCTAAAGAGGCTCCGATTAAAACCAAGATTGCCACAGTCTTGCCAAGCCAAGCGCACATCTCAGCTCTTTTAACAACGCCAGACCATAGAGTGTACGCTATTCAGAGAGACCCGGAGGTCTGCGAAAGAATCACCCAGTTCGCAGAGCACTGGTGGAAAACGCATATCATTGGAGATGTCCCCCCTGACGAAAGTAAAACAGACGTAGGAAGGGGTGTCTCTGAAAGAATATCAAACGGAAACCTCGCCCAGATGGATGAATCTTCTGAGGTCCAAGAGTACAGGCGCGCAAAGAGCGACTACGATGCAGCTAAAAAGAACCTGGAGAAAAGAAAAGAAGCGGTCATCCAGGTTATCGGAGAGAACGAGGGTGTTCGTGGAGCATGGGGAAAGATTACCTACAAGCCCTACATCTCCCAAAGACTTAACAGAAAACAGCTACTCTCAAGACTAACCGACCACGTTGGTAAAGATGTAGCTGAAGATATTATCGCCCAATCATGCACCAAGATTCAGTCTGAAAGATTCAAAGCAGACTTTTACAACAAGGAGAAAAGCAATGGCTAGACCACTAGACAAACGAGTAAGAGACCTTCTTATTAAATATGACATCAACCCCAAGGAAGCTTGTTGGGATTGTCACGGGTCTTGGGTCATCTACCATAAGTACTGTGAGATAATCGCCATCAAGGAGGGGATTACGTTTGACCCACCTGATATCATTGAAGCTAGTGCTAAAGACCAGACCGTTGTCATCTGTGTCATTGGCCGCATTGGTCAGCATATGCAGTGGAGCTTTGGTGAAGCTGCACCTTATAACCTTAAGGGGGCTAAAGGATTCCCGTATGCCATGGCTGAGAAGCGAGCCAAGGACCGTGTGATCTTAAAGCTTGCTGGGATCCATGGCCTTGTCTACTCCGAAGAAGAGGCCGATGACTTCAAGTCAGGGCCAAGCAAGGCAAAGGATAAACCAACCCTAAAAGAAAAGGTTATCCAAGTGACCTCTGAACCCAAGACACCAATCGATCTCCGACAGTCATGGGGAAAGCTTAAGTCGATCGGACTGAGCGAGAAGGGGACAAAGACCCTTTGGCAAAAAGCTCTTGAGGCTGCTGGCGCAACGTCTAAAGATCAGATCAACCACAACAACTTCCCGCTACTAGAGAAGTTTATACAAGCTAAGGTTACTGAAAACCAAAAGCACTGGGATAAAAACGGGGAGGCTAAGTAGGCTAAAGGGAGCGGGCGACGACAACCGTAGTAATGACACCCACGGCAAAAGAGACCCCCGCAACCAAGGCAGGATGACGATACCAAGGAGTACTGGAGAGCCCCATAGCCTCGCCAAGGAGAGCCCGCGTCTCAGAAAGCTCACCCTTACAGGCCAGCACTAGCTCAGAATGGTACCTATCATCATTCTCCTTCAGCTCCCGTAGATGCTCAAGGTCAACCCTCAACTTCGGTAAGGTCACTGCCTTTAACGTTAAAGCCTCTTGTGTCGCGTCTATTGTCCAAAGCACACCTGTGCAGGGTACCACATCACCACGGGCAACATCATGCGTTACAGTGCATTCCTGTGCGCTTAAGGGGCTACTCAGTGTCAGTAGAACCAGGCTTATAAAACCTATTAACCAGGTCCGACAGTTTCGTTTCACCTGAGTCAAAGGACTTGTTGAGGCTAACCTTAGTGCGTTCAATGCTTGCGATCCTTTTTCTATGCTTCTCACTGAGCTCGAAGAACTTCTCAGTGTTCCTCATGTCAATAACTTGACGGGCCTTCTCCCATTTCTCCCTGACCTCACGCTCTTTGGCAAGCAATCGGTAGCGCCTACGGATAATAATGTAGGAGCGAATAGACCAGAACAGCATAAAGCCGCCGACTACAAAGATTCCTATGGTCCATCTAGGTAGACACACAATGGTATTCCAAACCTTACTTAACAAAGTGCTTAGCCCATTGTCGTACTGCTGCGTAGATCGTAGTCGCTTGCGCGCCAGCAGCCGCCCCCACAGCCGGACCCCACACGCCATGAAGACCGTAGCTGCGCCATACAAGACCCAGTAGTAGGCCGATGACGACTGGAGAAGTGAGACAAATGATTTGCCAACCGTTCCTGCCAAGCTTACCTCGCACATTAAATTGCTTGAGCACTTTCTTCAGGATGGTTGTGCTCGCTGAGGCAATGACACCAATCAAGGCAGCTACATAGATTACAGTGTTCAGCTCGGGAGTAGTTGGTTCCATTACCGTTTCCTTATCTTGTTACACCGACGACAATACTTCTCACCTGGTCGTGGCCCTGACTGCCAGTCATGGGCAAGACAGAACTCACTGCCAAGGATGTATCCTATAATGACTGCACACATCATTAGGATAAAGAAGAAAGTGAACCCCATCACATTAGTGTGATCGCAGCGCCAGCAAGACCAAGCAGACCAGAGATAAGAGCGACAACGATTGCAGCACGTCTCTGAGACTCCCCTTCAACGCTTTTCTCAACTCGCTGAATCCTTGCGTGTAACTGCTTATCGCCATGAGTCTGTGCTCCCTCTAAGGTATCTACCTTTGCTGATATTGTGGACATGTCAACCATGAGGCGTTCGACTTTCTCGGAGAGTCTTCGGTCCATCTCTCTTACATCAGACGCTAGTCTTTGTACGTCGTCACGCAACATCTTTCCCCACTCGGGTGTCTTGGTAGTCATACCAGATTCTCCGTGTCCTGACATAGTGCTTCCCACACAGAAGTTCTAAAAGGAAATGATTTGCGCCGGGGCACATAGGCGACCTCTAGTCCGCGACCCTGGGCATACGCTTTGAATGCTGCCTTGGTCTTCCTGCCTACGATACCATCTAATGGGCCTGGAGGGTAGCCCGCGAGGTCTAACATACGTTGCACCTCGTATGTCAAGTCTCTTCGGGCCAGCTCCAGGTGTGGACCGTCGAAGAAGCGAGCCCTTCTTAAGCGATCTACGTCTGTCGGTTGAGCCCATGTCCCACCCCATACCAGCCTAGAATCCCAAGGGAATCCTGGCACCAGTACGTCTTGAGCAATGAGCCCCCACGTCATGTATTCTTTAGTGATGTCCTTCTGCTTCATCTTACCTGGGATAAGAATGAGGCGCAGCTTCTTCTGCTTCTCCAGTTCACGCGGCCTACCTTCAAAGAAACCAACACAAGGCACGCAGTCAGGATCAAGAACTTCGTATACCCAGCAGTCAAGCGCAGGTGTATGCGGTGCGAACTGATGGATGGAGGGCCTGACGATACCATCAAGCTTACTCTTCCCATTGTTAAACGCACGTTGCTGAGAAGCTAAAGACCTAGATGTCCCTACCACTGCGATGGTTCGGTTGGGGTGAGCGGCACGGTATTCGCTCACCGCCAACCTGAAACCATCAGCCAGTGCCTTATGCACGGTACTAAGGCTTGGCATTACTTGCTCTTG
>Ga0208919_1001364_pt1 | contig 14192 bp, 15 predicted proteins | sample 4_EtaG_FD_184076 | JGI IMG/M metagenome (GOLD analysis project Ga0208919, IMG submission 184076) | Marine viral communities from the Subarctic Pacific Ocean - 4_ETSP_OMZ_AT15127 metaG (SPAdes) (version 3) | ecosystem: Environmental > Aquatic > Marine > Oceanic | place: Pacific Ocean | collected...
TCGTGCTAATAGAAAAAAACCCCGTCACGAAGTTGTTGAAGAGTTAAAAGAACAAATAAAAGACGCAGGTAAAACTAACGGAGATTAATGCGCTATGGAAATTGATTCAATGTTTTTATGGAATGCTGTACTAACTTTAGTTATTGCTCCAGCAATATTAATTTTTAGAGCATTACACTCAGAAGTAAAGAGACTGGATATTTTATTGTCTAAGACACGAGAAGAATATGCTACAAGAAAAGAACTTAGTGGATCAATTGATAGAGTATTAGAAGCTTTGCATAGGTTAGAAGATAAGCTGGACCGTGCGCTTAATCAGAGGAAATTTGAAGAATGACAAAAAGAGCACTCCACTTTACAAAAGCAGGGCAGGAAAAACTAGCAAGGGCTGTTGGTTATACAGGCCCAAGTGACATGAGAGAATTTGCTAAGTACTTAGAGAAGCCGGAAAATGAAACTGCACGTGATCTTATGGCTCAGTACAAAGACCAAGCAAAACAGATGGCTGCTGCTGCAGGAGGAATGATTCCTGTTCGTAGATATCAAGCAGGAGGAATTATATCAGATAGAGAATTAGCTACAGATATCCCTGAAGCTAGACGCCGTGCTACAGAAGCAAAAACTCCTGCGTGGTTAGCAAGAGCATTGGACCCATCTACTCCTACTACACTCGCTAATGAAACGGTTAGAACAGAAAGTTTTTACAGTGAAGAATTAAGAGGAGAAGTTTTAGTTCCAACAATTCGTATGGACGATGATGGAAAGTTATATAGGCCGGATGATCCTTTCAAAGTAGCAATGGATAAAGGGGATTACCTTTTAATTCCCGGCCCCGACAATGAAGAAACACGTGCTGCAGCAACAAATGTTTCTAGAACTATTAGCGATATGATTAACAAAGCACGTTCACCAAAAAACTATCAAGTTGGTGGTGTTGTTCCCGTTACTACGCCACAAACTACACCAGTTGGCACTGGTCCTTTTGATACTGAACAAAATATTACAGATGAATCTATACGTAGGCAACTACAGCCCACAGTTCCTATAGGTGCTGCAGTTACTCCTGTAGCGTCACAGCTTACACAAGAGCAACTTATACCTACAACTACAGGACAAGTTACTGGTGATGTAGGAGCGGAAGCTGCAATTAGTGGAACAACACTTGCATCTGCTGTACCTGTATCTCCTGCTGCACAGATAGTTACTCAACAGGCTGCTCCTCAAGTAGCAACAACTGTAGCTGATCTACAAGCAGCACAAGTACAAACTCCTGCACAAATTGCAGCAGCACAGCAAGATTCTAGTGCGGTATCTGGATTGCAAGCAGCGCAGGGTGCAGCATCTGTACTTGTTAATCCTGTACAACGACAAATTCAAGATGGTGAACTTGTAAGTGAAGCTGCAAATGCACAGACAGCATCTACATTCTCTGAACAAATTCAAGCAGCTACCGCACAGCCTAGCACACAAGCTACTGTGCAGGGGCAGTTTGAACAACTGTTTACTTCTTTTGATGCGGCTAATCCTCCAGCATGGGCAAGCGGAGCAGTTCGTGCTGCTACACAGCGCATGGCACAGAGGGGTCTGGGTGCTTCCAGCATTGCTGGACAGGCAATTGTACAAGCTACACTGGAAGCTGCACTGCCCATTGCACAAGCAGATGCCTCAATCATTAGTCAGTTTGAATTAAATAATCTCAGTAATAGACAGCAACGTGCTATGCTGGCTGCACAGCAACGAGCAGCATTTATCGGACAGGAATTTGACCAACGCTTTCAAAGCCGTGTACAGAACTCCGCACGTATAGGAGACATTGCAAATCAAAACTTTACGGCTGAACAACAGATTGCATTAGAAAATTCTCGTAACGTACAGACGGTAAATTTAGCTAATCTAAGTAACCGCCAAGCTGTAACTCTTGCTGAAGCATCTGCGCTTGCTAATCTAGATCAAGCTAATCTGAACAATCGTCAGCAAGCTGCTGTACAAAATGCACAAAACTTTTTACAGGCGGATTTAGCTAACGCTAGCAATCAGCAGCAAACATCTTTGTTTAAGACGCAGCAACGTGTGCAGTCATTATTTACTGATCAAGCAGCAGAGAATGCGGCGAGGCAGTTTAATGCTACAAGTCAAAATCAAACGGATCAGTTCTTTGCACAGCTTCAGACTCAAACTGCCCAGTTTAATACGGCTCAGTCAAATGCTCAAGCGCAGTTTAATGCAGGACAGATTAATGTAGTTAATAGATTTAACCAAGAACTAAATAATCAAAGAGATCAGTTTAATGCTAAAAACAGATTAGTAATTGATCAGTCAAACGCTGCATGGCGTAGACAAATTTCTACTGCAGCAACAGCACAAACTAATCGTGCTAATGAGCTTAACGCAAAAGCAATTTTAGATATATCTAATACTGCCTATAATAATCTATGGCAGTACTATTCTGATGTAATTGAATTTGCTGTTGATGCTGCAGAAAGTGAACTAGATAGAAATGCTGATCTTGCTATTGCGGAGCTTACGGTGGAAGCTCGTAGGGATATTGCTGCTGAACAAGCGGCGACAGGAGCAGGTCAAGCTGTAGGTGGATTAATTGGTACACTTGGTGGTGCACTGATTGAAAGATTTCCATTTTAACCTTTAAAGGAAAAATTAAATGAATGTAAATCCAGCGAAAACTTTGTATATAAAATTTCAAGAAGAGTTAAAAAATAGACAGCCTGTAGAAACAACTAAAAATAATGGATTTTTTAAACAGCCTGTTCGTGAGAAAGACGATGATACCATGCAATACTTATACGATATGTTTGCTATGCTACGTGAAGGACGAGAGGAAATAAAGAATGCCAGAAGCAATCTATGATGCGCCTATTCCCGGCAGTAGTCTTACGAAGGAAGTAGGAGCAAGCGCACTAAAAAATCCACCTCGTTATACTACGGTAGACGAGGCAATAGAATTTTATGTACAACGAATGTCTACTGAAGAGTTCAGTGAACAGGTGGCAGACGTTTTAGAAATGGGAGTGCCTGTAACCTCGCTTGTAAATATTATACAAATGCACAGTGTTATGGAGGGGTTGCATACGATTGATGTAAGTATAATGTTAATGCCCATACTTATGGAAATGATTGCTTTAATAGGAGATATGCAGAACATAGAATATGATATGGGTGTTGAAAGAGATGATCCAGAAAGAATAAGCGATGCTATGGTTCAAACAGCAACACGAAAACTAAAAAGGACACAGTTTGACAGTCGTAATTCTACTGCTATGGAAGAACCTATTGTGGATGAAATGATAGAAGATGTTTCAATGGCTAATGAAATGTCTGGTGGTTTAATGTCAAGGGGTTTATAAAATGGGGTTTGGATTAGGTTTAATTACAGGGTTTGCCGAAACTGTTACTGAAGATATTAAAGAAGGGCAAAAACGAGGACGGGCTTTTGTTGATGACATGCGTAAGGGTCACGTAGCCCGTGCTCGTGCCGCAGAGGAAAAACGGCTGGCTAAATTTGAGGAGGTATCTGAGAGCTTAGATATGCTAGCTGGTTTGCCTAATATCAATGGAAACTATGATATGGCATCACAGTACTTTGCTGCTCTTGGCAAAAGCCCAGAACAGGTTACTGAATTTGTAACTAAAACTGTTCCTGTAGCACAGGCATATGCTAAAGCTAATGACGTAGAGTGGGATTGGAATAGTGCGGTTAAGCTTGCTGAAGCTGATCCTAGTGCAACTCCTAAAACAAGATTAGAGGCAATTAATTCTTTTATTAGAGGAAGACAAGGCATTTACAGCGGAACAATTGAAGATGTAAAGGTTCCCACATCAGGCTGGTTATCTTTGTTAGGTGAAAAAGATGCCGATATGCGAGATAAAGTTGAACAAAGTTTAGCTGCAGAGGGCTTTAAGCCGGGAGATGATGTTCCACTTGCTCCCATAGTTCCTGCACAATTTAATATGTCTGTTTTAAGACCCGACTTAGTTCTAGATGCACGTAGACAAGAATTGGATCTTCAAGCAACTGAGGAAAAAATTAACCTTACAGAAGCACAGGTGGCATATTCAGCGGCGCAAGAGAGACAACTAAACGAAGAGTTTAAGTTTATAAGCACAAAAGCAGAAGCACAGATTAGAGGTTGGAACGCTTCTGCCGCAAGTGCTAACGCAACCACTGAACAAACACTAGCAAATCTTGATAGCTTTAAAAGGTTTAACGCACAGGAGCAGCGGCTTAGTCTTAAACTTTTGTCAAATCAGATAACCAGACAAGCTGCAGGTACTAGTGCGGAAGGAGGATATACCTTTGCTCTTATGCGAGAAAAAGAAATAAACGCTCGTATAGCTGACATAGAAAGACAAGAATTACGGTATGACCCCGATACTGGTGATCTAAATCCAGAGTATGCAAGAGCTAAAGATGAGTTAAAAGAAATTCTAGTGTTTCAAACTACAATAGCAGGGCAGTTAGCAGCAGATCAACAGACAGAAATTTTTAGTAAAATGAGTATACCAAAAGCTTTTAATATGTTTTACGAATCTGCGTTATCTTTGGTGACAAATGCTCGTTTTACTCCGGGGCTGGATGGCAAACTTGCTACAGTACAGACTGGCGATAAACTAAAAGGAATAAGAGCATTTCAATCTGCTAAAGATGCTTTTAAAAATGCTTTTGGTAAAGTTGCTAATGTTGAAACTATTATTTCACCCATAATAAATAGTTTTGAGGCACAGATAAATCAAGGGGGTGAGCAGTATTTGCAAGAACAAATATCTAAGTACAATAAAGATATGGCGGCAGGGGGCAATTCTGGGCCAGACGCTATACAAACTCAAGACTATTTCGATGTAGATGGAAATTCAGTAAACGATCTGTCAATCAGAGCTTATGATACGGGTAAAACTAACAAAATTTTGTTTCGTGTTAATCCTCCTATTACAAGTGGAACTCCTGCTCAAAGAGCAGCGAAAAAACAAGCACAGGATAATCTTCTTAGGCAGTTAGGTTATCTAGATGCACAAGGGAAATCTATTTTAGTTGACGATCCTAATACCTCAATAGATGAGAGTATTGCATATATGCTATATGCAGGTAGTGGTCAGTGGATCGCGCAATAAATATAATGCCTGTATTATCAACGAAAGAAACTCAACAGGGTGCTAGTCCCGCACAAAGCGGCGGGGCAGCGCCCTCTTCTACGCCTACTTCTCAAAGACGGGGAGGAGTAGTAGTAAACTCTCAAACCCTCAAAAACTTAACAACAATACCTAAACAAGCAATAAACAATGCTATTCCAGACGATGTAAAGCGTGTTCAAAATGCTGAATGGTCGGATGTTTACAATAATTATATGTCTGAAGAGGAAAGAGTTGCTTATGATGAACAAGTAACGCTGCCAAGACTTTTACGAGACGATGAAGGCAACCTCGTGTATGAGATCGATGAAAATTTTAATCCCTATAGTGCTATAGTTACAGACAGATCAGGGATTTCTGCAGAAAGAGAAACACAAAAGGATGTAGAGGAACGGCTGCAAAGGTATTACAGAAGGAGGGCAGAAATAAAACTGATGCATCCTGCTGACACTGAAGATAAACCGCCCGTATCTACTGGAGATTTAGCAGACGACGATGCTTACATTCCTCGTCCCAGAACAGAGCAAGAGGAAGAGCAAGTGAAAGCGTTGCGGGAGGCAGCGGCTGTTGATCCAGATGCTCCCACAGAAAGGGAAGCAGACTACATATACATGCTCAATAAAGATTGGTCTAAAAAAGTATCTGCGCCAACTAGAAAGCTTGCTCAAGACATTCGTGATCCTTCTTCTGAATTAAGAAATAATGAGGATGGTTCACCAAGAAGTCAAGCTGAAGTATGGTCTATGTTAGTACAGAGCATGAAAGAGGGTGCTATACAAGATGCAAAAACTGTGTCATCTATATGGTCGCCTGAAGTTGCTAAATTTTTAGGAATGCCGGAAATTGCAAAAGAGCGAAAAGCTAAATCTATCATGCCTTACATATTTGAATTATTAGGCCCGGAAAAAGGACCGCAATTTCTTTATGGTTTGTCAAAAGTACAAGAAGCAGGAGGAGGAATAGCAGATTTAATCTACGAAGGAATGATATCTCTAGATGAACTTACAGGTGGAGTTGACAAAATAGGTGTTGACATTCCCGGTGTAGGTGAGTTTTATCCATTTAAAAATATAGGTCTTCCTGAAAACGCAAGAAGGGCAGTTGGATTTATAATTGATGCAGTGGACGTATTAGATTTTGTAGGTGCCGCCGCGCTTCCTGCATTTATAGCTAGAACAGCAAATAAGAGTATGAGAGCGGCAAAACGCGCAGTTGATGATGCGGATAAAAAAATTCAAAGAGAGCTAGATAAAGCTAATAAGCAAGCAGATAAAGCCGCTGCTCAAACTAGAGTGCGTACTCAACAATTACAAGAAAGAGGTGCAGGTTCACCGACAATATTTGGTCTTCCTGTATTTGATGAGGCTATAGACGCAGGTAGAACAGAAGTACGAGTTAAGATAGAAGCAGCCCGTATTAAAAAGGAAAGAGAAACACGAGCAGCATTTGAAGCTGATCCAGATTTAGCAGAATCTAAAAGAGCAAAGATTGAAGCAAGCAGAATAAATGTTGCGCTTATGCAGGGAGCAACACAGGAAAATCTTGCAGTAAAAGCTGCTCTTGCAAAGGAGGTAGCCGAACAGAACGAAGAGATAAGAGAACAACTTCTTAAAGAGTTTGAAGTTTTAACTGGCAAGGAGGTTACGAGCGAAAAAACCATAATGCCAGAGACAGAATTTGTAGATGGCAAGGAAATGCCAAAAGGAACACCTGTTACTAGGCGTGTGTATGATCCTCAAAAAGCACGGCAAGCAGGGTTGGAACTTACCGATGAAATAAACGAACTAGAAAACGTGAGAGTGGGAGATGTTGAAGTTAATGATGCAGACATAGCCAAGCTTGCTACAGGACAGGATGCTATGACACATCCAATTCTAAACCCAGATAAACTTGACGCTGTAGTTGCTGTTGCATCCGATCTAAAAAAAGCATATCCCGAAAAATGGAATGACAAAGAAACAGTAATTGACAATCTGTTTAGGTTAACTGCACAGGAAGATTTAACAGGGCAGGGTGCTCCCGCTCTTATGAATATACTGGGTGCGTATGGACTTAACTTTGAAGATTACATTTTAACAGTACTAGGCAGTGGTTCACAAGCTGGAAGAATACTGCAAAAATTTTCTCAGATTAAAAGGGCAACGGGTCAAACAGAGCAACAAAAAGCAAATCAGCGAGAGTTGCAGATGGCAAATGTAGCACACAGTAACTTTATTCGTACCATCAATATTACTCGTGCTGCGCTAGTTACGATGGTTAGAACCGCTTTTAGAAATCTCGAAACAGGGGTAGCAAGATCACCCTTTGAGGGTCAAGCTAATGCAGTAGATAATATTCTGTGGAAAGCTCAAAATGAAGGGATTGCAGAGGGAGGAAAAGAGTTTGTATCTTGGAACAACTGGCGTGATTCTTTTAGAAGCTTTAAGTACATGTATAATGACCCTGAAAGTGCGAAGGAACTTACAGATTTTATACTGAAAAATCCACAAATGATGGATCAGTGGAATGCTATGTTCAATAACATTAACGAAATTCAACAAGCTTCTGGAAGAGGGAGAGGTGGTTTTGTAGATAAGCTTTTAAGTGAGGCTGAAGACGCTGTATTAAATATGAATGCAGTGAATAGATGGCAAGAGTTTATTGTACGGAGAGGAATTTTTCTAGGGGATATGGAAAGATTAATAAGACGAGAGTGGAAGGTCGATTACTTAGATGAATTAAATGACGGAAAGCTATATGATTTTATAAATAATAATCCTAGTCTTAGACCCGAAGGTGCTAGATCGTATGAAGAAATTGTTGCAGAGGCAGTGGAACACTCTCTTAAATATACGTTTGCAAGCCAGCCAGATAACTTCATGCTTAGAGGAATATCTAACGCAATGACAAAGTATGGTTTAACCGCAATTGAACACTTTCCCCGTTTTCTATTTAATCAAATGGAACTTGTTGGTAGATACGTTGGGGGTGGTACTGCTCTTGTTGGAGTTAGACAAATCGCTAGAGGCATACAAAAGGTGCAGGGTAAGGAGGTTATGGAACCACTGTCAGCAAAAGATCGTAGAAGATTGGGTGATAATTTAACAGGTCTTATGATGATTGGAGCGGCGTACCAATACATTACTGCTGAAGACGAGGAGGGAAATTCTGTAGCACCCGCAGATTACAAAAAAGTAAAACTAAATGATAAAAGTGTAGTCGATGTTACGCCTCAATCGCCACTAAGACAGGTTCTTTTCATAGCCAGATTGTTAAAGGAGGTACGAGACAACTCTACTAGAGGAAGTCTTTTTGATCTTGAACAGTTAAGTGACTCTGCCTTTTTTGAATCAGATGCGTGGAATGGTGCTATGAAATGGTTCACTATGCCTACACAAATAAAAGAATTTACAGATACGTTTTTAATGTCTCGCACGGGTGTTCCAAGCGATATTTTTTCTGGCTTAACTGACGTAGCACTGTTGCCTACAGATGTTAATAAGGATGAACTTGCTAGTAATGAAAAATATGCAAGGTACATAGGTAAATTTATGGGCAATTGGATACGAAAAAATCTCACGTTCTTTTTACAGTTTACCGATTTGGAGAGAGGATTAGGATTACGCACAACAGAGAAAAAAGATTTTTCCGTTGATCCTATTTATGGAGATTTCGACAGAACTTTCACAGATAATTTTAAGAGGCCGCTAAGAACAGGGGGTGCAGTTAACCCTCAAGAAGAAGCAGAATTACGTGCGCGAGAAAGGCTGTATCAAGACCCAAATGTTGTTCAGACAAGACGATCACCTTTTGGAACTTTCATCTTGGGCATATCAGCGGATGATCCAGATTCGGAAGATGCCAATTTTCTAATAAACTTAGGCTTTGGTGAGTATTGGGGAGGTTTGGGAAGCAAAGATCGTGTGGGAAGTATTAGAAATTATGAAACACGTTTGCTAAGAGATTCACTTCCTCTTATACGAGAAAGTGTAGAGAATGCTCAAGATGGTTTTCGTCAAGAATATCGGCTAAATCAAGATCAGTATCCCAATACTACGGAAGCAACCTACGTTAAAGAAAGATCAAGAGCGAAGGTGGAAACTTTAAGTAGGATGTATAAAGGATTATTAAACTCTATTATTGAACAGAAGGGAATATTAGCATCTGATCCCCCTTATGTAACATACTTACGTGCGTTTAACCAATTGCCAAAAGCCGTACGAAAAGACGCAATAAAAGATTTTAAAAATAATATGGGTAGAGACTTTGATGGTACTAGCGCAGATGATTTAGCAGCGATAGTTCTGTTTGGGAGAAAACGAGAAGAGGAATACAGAAAAGCATTTAAATAAGCATACGTACTAATCCCACTGACAGTATAGCACAGGCTACGGTGTTGATCAGTATCAACGCCCTGTCATGCCATATGTATCCTACGTAGCCCCACATAGCTGTACCCATACAGCTAAGTAACACATCCATAAAGTGCAGCACCTCTGCTGCTCTTATAATTGCAGCGCCGATAAGAAGAAAGCTGGCACACCATTTAATGTACCAGCTTACATCCTTATACGGCGTTATTTTTTTAACGGTTGTCTCCTGATCCTCCAAGAGTTCCTCTTTGTTTTCGTCCAGATAGTTTGTTTGCATTTTCTTTAGCTATTCTTCCTAATGATAATCCTAAGTCGGATGCCAGTGCAGCACAGTACCACAATACATCTCCTAATTCGTGCGACACTTGTTCTCTCCAATCAGGAGGTGAGTTTGCATAACCATCTCGCACGATCTTCTTAACTTTGTTTGCAACCTCTCCTGCCTCACCTGTCAATCCTAATGCTGGATACATAACACCAACACTCTTAGGATAGATGGCTGTCTTCTTTGCTTCCTTTTGATAATCATCAAATGTCAAGCTGCTTCCTTTGTTTTCCATGAATTTTCTAGCCTCTTGTTCTAGGTCCATTTAATTTCTCAAAGTATGCTTTATCATATCCACGCTGCCACTCTTTTGCTTGCATGGTGTAGTGTGGGTATGGGTTAGAAGTAGTAATAACGATAGCACCCGAACTAAGTTTCTTTACCCACTGTCTCTTTTCCTTGAATGCTTTGTAACCACGCTCAAACTGTAGTCTGAGTGGAGGAACAGAGTACTTCTCATAGTATCGTTTGCTACGTGCCATTCTCTAAGTCCTTAATCTTTAAGTTGTAACAGTCGGCTTGAACCTTGTAGTTATTACTTGGATCAACAGTTCCCTTCTTCATAAACCTTGCCTTGTCAAAGAAACTATCTTTAGCAATTGTACCTAAGTACCATCCGATTGTCAAGTCTTTCTTGACACGAACAAAGGCATAGGAATCACACTTTTGTTTTGTATTAAACTTGGCGATACTGCAATCATACTCAGGCAAAGGAGCAACAGATGTTTGTTTTGTCTTGACATCTATGCGCTTACCATTTGGCATAAGTATATCGTATTCATAAGTGTTCTGCCACTCACCTCCCAAACATTGCAAAGCTATCTGCTCTCCAACAAACCCTGCTATGTTTCCGTTGCCACGAATTATAGAGTTCTTAAGTACTCCCATCTCTGTAGATTTGCTTCGTGCCTTGTCGATCATGTCAAGTGTTATTTCTACTTCTTGCATTTAAGTACTCCTATGCTGCTTGTATATCCACTACTTCACATATTCCTGCGCTACACGCTAAGTCCTGTGCTCCCGTAGTAGTGTCCTCCTTTTCGTACTCCGCTAGTCTCTCCCAATCTATAGTGTTAGGCATTACCTTTTTCAGTTTTATATATTCTTCTTTATCACAGTCTTGATACGGTGCTTGGTGATAAATGTGGTCGTCAAAAGGTAGAAAACTTATTCCCGATATTTCATCGAAGTGTTTGTACACCCACGCTCCTACCTCTAACCACTCATTCTCTCGCACCGTCACAGTGATGCTTGGCTTGTGCTCACACCAATGTCTCTGATAAATAAGCCATAGCTCTAGCTGTTCTATAGCTGTTCTATCTGTGCGACTGACAGCATCTTCTGGTGAGGCAAAAGGAAAGCTAAACACTGTTGTACTTTCTGGCTTACCTGCGTCTGGTTCTGATGGAACACCACTATCAATCATAAACTGTGTCATGGGGTCTTTGTTATCGGCACGTACTGTGCGTACATAATAGGGGCTGTGCCGTGAATGTATGCCGCTTGCACTGTCTACTAGTTGCGACACTGTACCACTAGGCTTGACACATGTTATGGCGGCAGAAACAGGAATGCCCAACTGCTTTGCCAACGTCTTGTTAGTATACACAGCCTGTTTCTTTAGGTCTTCCAGCACTCCAGCTAAACCATCTCTAGCAAACAGAAGTGGGTTATCCATGATGCCTGTTAGACTAACTCCCAACAGCCTTTCCTCCTCCGTATTGCGTTTCCAAATAGCCCGTAAGTATTTAAAGTTTGTAAGGCAGGACTGAAATGTACCTAATATCGTGGCCTGTCTCACCTTTTTAGTTAAAGATTGAGCGGTATCGGTAGGCCGTACAACCACCTCTGACAGATTACAGAACTGATAAGGGCGCAGAATAATTTCTGAGCAGGGGTTCGTACCCCACACGTGTCCTTCCTCTCGACGTTTTGTTTTAGCTACCTGCGTGTTAGCTGCTGCTCTATTAAATATACCACGCTCACCCGATTTACTTTCATACAACGAAAGCCATTCACGCATGAACGTACCCATTTCTGGTGTATCTCTGTAACTTACACTGTTATTCGCTAGACTTCTCTGACCCTCAAACTTCCACCATTCACCAGACTTAGCATGACGCATCTGATCATCACCTAAATTAGACAGAGAAATCAATGCGCTTCGTCGCACACCACCGACAACAACCACATCTCCAATCTTACACATAATATCATGGCACTCTATGGGATACAGCTTGCGCCCAACAGCACCCGTAAACTTTGCAATACAGAAATGAAACAAGTCTTCAAGTGGTTTTGGCCCAGATGCTCTACCTCCAAATGTCTTAAGCCTAGCTCCAGCAGGACGAACTCGTGATACATCCCACTTAGGTATCTGTCCTGCATACAGACAGGCAATCATTTCACGCAAAGACTTTACCCATCCTATGCGGCTATCATCTACAACAATCGTTGTATTGCTACGATGAAATGTTTCGTTTACGATTGGCAGCTTATCCACATGATCTCGTTCTACACTAAATCCTACACCTGTGCCGTTCATTAGAATGTACATTGCCTCGTCAAAAGCACGGGGGTTATCTATAGGTAGGTATGAGCAATTGTACGCACCTACATTGCAACGATCTAAGGCTGGCCCTGCTGTCATCACAGCCCTCATGCTAGGCATGATCTCAAGTCCTATAACCGCTTGCTCAAGCTCAGTTCGTAATTCCTTTGACATCTTGTAGGAATGTTTCTTTGCAAGCATACTCTCCATGTAGTCAAAGTATCTACATACTGTCTCTGTCCATGTCTCTCGCCTACCTTCCTGTTCATTCCACCTTGCATATCGTGACATGGCAATAAAAGTTTGATAGCTTGTGGGTAGTACGTTACTCATTTATCTGTCCTCTCCTGTATAACATTAATCTTACTCATCACCATGCCATCTATATCATAGAAATGTTCACGCAAAGATTCCTCAACTTCATCTGAAACATATCCATCAACAGGCATGGGGTATTCTTCAGTGTCAATATTCAATGTCATCAGAACTTTTATAATCATTTTACCACTCTTTCAATAACCTGCTGAGATACCATTCTGCCTTTAGCAAATCCTTCTTTGGCTCTACTGGATGCTTGTGGCGATACCGACTAACGTACTTCAGTATGTTTCCTTTTAGATAACCCTTAAACTCTTCCTCTGACATAGACTGCTTGATCAAGTCTATAGTCTCCAATCCGTTTGTGTTGTAATGTACAGGATTGTTTACGTCATCCTGTTGTTCTACATCACTAGGCAATCCATTGCTGTATGTCATTAGAGTAGGCATGTTAGTGTCTCTCCTTCTTAGGATTAAAGTCTATCTTTATAACATTGTTTTCTGTACTCATAATCTCTGCCCTTCTCTGCCCACCGTTGAGCTTTTTCTTTGCCTCTTCAGAATACTTTTCGTTTACCAGCCATGATGCCATATCTCGTATCTCCTCATGCTCATCGTATATAGGTACGCAAGCACATATCATTTGGCAGAAGAAGAGCAGAGCGTCCGATTCATCCTTATCTAAACAGGATTCATCAGAAGATATTATATTTATTTCTACCTCTCCTGTCCAGCTAAAATTTTCATTTAGTCTTGGACGTACCTGTATCAGCAAGTCTTCGTTATCTATGTGTTCATTTTTCACTTGCGCTTCCTCTTCGTTCCTTTGAATTTTATAAATCGTGCAACCTTTTTCTTTTGCCTCTCCTTCAACCAATCTTCAGGTATTACTTTGTCATAGTATATAAAGTCGTACTTGATACACCACTGACCATACGTAGACTTTGCTCCCTTTCTAAGCTTGCGTCTACTGTTTTCAAACACAAACCGAATGTCAAGCTCTGGATGCTGCCTTCTAATAAACAAATGCTTTCGTCTATCAGCAGCAGTAAACATTCCTTTTGTTTCAATAATTATATTATTACTCAACACAAAATCGGGGGTATAGGTCCGGTAAGCCAAGTCTTCCCACTCAATTTTTATAGCCTCGTACTTGTACTTAATATAAAGATTGTCGAGGTATTGGGAAACTTTATGCTCTAATCCAGACCTATACCCATGTTTACGCGCAGCTATAAATTGCCGTGCGTCCACTTACGCTGCCTCCTCTTCTATATAAACATAGTCTACCATCTTAGGACTAACTGCTCGTGACTTTATCATTGGCATCTGTTGTAACGAAGGCCAACAATCTTTTTTGTAGTCGCAAAAACTACATGTTTTACTCAGCACTTTATTGCCTGTTGGCTTACTACGAAAGTACTCAGTCTCTTCCTCAAAGCAACGCTCAAACACATTCTCTTTTAACTTCTTTAGAGAAGCGTTTATTTTACTACACTCTTTC
>Ga0208919_1001365_pt1 | contig 14183 bp, 18 predicted proteins | sample 4_EtaG_FD_184076 | JGI IMG/M metagenome (GOLD analysis project Ga0208919, IMG submission 184076) | Marine viral communities from the Subarctic Pacific Ocean - 4_ETSP_OMZ_AT15127 metaG (SPAdes) (version 3) | ecosystem: Environmental > Aquatic > Marine > Oceanic | place: Pacific Ocean | collected...
GAGCCTGCATCTCCACAAGGAGCTGTGAAACGATAGAACCCTGCCTCTGCAGGCGGGAACAACAGGGTTCTATCACTTTTACTCAACCTTAAATCTTACACAAATGGGCAAGATGAAACAAGTCGCTATAATGGTGCAAGACAAACAGTCGTTCCAGCTCAAGACTATGATTGAAGTCTCAGAGAGAGCTGAACGAGATGAAGTATATTTCCTTGGTAAAACCTACGGCCTCGCTGATGCGAAGCAGATACTAATGTTTATGGAAGATGAAGAGCGTAAGATTCATAGGAACAAACAGCCCACTCAATGATATCCAGACAGCGACGATACAAGAATGCAAAGCTTATTGTGAAAGCAAGACAGTTCTGGGGGTGGACACCGAGACGGAGGGCTTCGACTTTACATGCAAGAAGCTCATCATGCTGCAAATCGGGGACAAAGACAGACAGTACGTCATCGACACAAGAGTCACCGACATATCGTGTCTCACCTCAGTGCTCCAGTCGAAGAACATTGTCAAGATTCTACACAATGCTAAGTTCGACTACAAGTTCATTAAGCAATGGGCAGGTATATCACTGGAGCAAGTATTCGATACGTTTCTTGTGGAGAGAGTACTCAATTGCGGTAAGCAGGACTACGGGTACTCCCTCGCAAAGTGTGTTGAGAGATACATCGGTGACACTCTCAACAAAGAGACGCGCAACAAATTCGTCGGCCTCAAAGGCCAGCCGTTTACTGTCGACCAGATTACCTATGGGGCAAAAGACGTTGTTTATCTGTGTGACATACGGGAGCAACAAATTGTCAAACTACGTAACCTGGAACTCGAGACAGTGGCAAAGCTTGAGAACAAAGTCGTTGAGGTATTCTCAGAGATAGAGTTCGAGGGTCTCATGATCGATGAGGACAAATGGACAGCAATGGCAGAGGATAATGTCAAGCTGGCATTCGAACAGGAGCTCAAGCTCGATGATATGGTGTTGGCACACCCATTGCTAACTAAGTATCGTATACCTGTACAGGTAGACATGTTTGCTCCAATGGATGAGGTTCGTAAGACACACATCAACTGGAGTTCCCCCTCGCAAACCTTAGCTCTATTTCAAAACCTCGTACCTAGCCTTGAAGATGTCAACGGTAAGAAGCTCAACAAGCACAGGTACAAACACAAACTGATAGATGAATATATACGCTATAAAGAAAGAACCAAACTTGCCAACGCCTATGGTACTAAGTTTTTCAACTACGTCAATTGTGACGGAAAGGTTCACACTAACTTCTCTCAGATCCTTGATACTGGACGAGTTTCGTCCTCTAAACCTAACATGCAGCAAATTCCGAGCGACAATACCTTTAGAAACTGTTTCGTTACCGAGCCAGGATGGGTTTTCGTCTCTTCAGATTACTCTTCACAAGAACTAAATGTTATTGCTTACGGTTCACAAGATCCAGTCTGGCTTGATGCTTTGGAGAGAGGACTTGATTTACATGGAGTATGCGCCGACCTTGTCTTCGAGGATAAGTGGAGAAGTGCTGACGCTGATGCGAAGAAGAAGCTTAGAACGCAAATCAAAGCGATTAACTTCGGACTCGCCTACGGCATGGGACCATTCAAGCTCGCTGACACGCTACAAATCTCTAAAGGAGAAGCGGAAGCGCTTATTGAGAAATACTTTACAGAATTCCCGAATATCAGGGACTTCCTAACAAAACTTGGTACATTTGGTACACGCAATGGTTACATCCGTACCTTCAAGCCATTCAAACGCAGACGCTGGTTCGACACATGGTATCCCAAGATTTGGGATGACAGGTCAAGCCTTCAAGAGTTTGGTAGCATTGAGCGTGCATCAAAGAACACCCCAATCCAAGGCTCTTCTGCTGATATGACTAAGCTTGCGCTTATCTACATCTATGAAGAAATCAAGCAGCATTGGAAAGGGGATGTCAAGATAGTTATGACTGTGCATGATCAGATTGACACAGTATGCAGACAAGAGATAGCCGACAAGTGGGCAGTCAGGATGACTGAGCTCATGGAGAAGGCTGCAATCAAAATTATACCTAATGGTTTGCTTAAAGCAGACACAAACATCTCAGCAACATGGGAAAAATGATTTATACTATTACAAAGAGCAGTGCTAAAAGATGGTCTGATGAAGAGACCTTCATGATGCTCAAGGCAGTACAAGACAGAGACCTTTTGGAGGTCTATGGAGGCAAGCTTCACTTACCAGAGAAATCAAAGGGAACTGCCAAGCTTACTAAGGACCTTAACGATAAGTTTGGGAAGGACCGTTCAGTTGCAGCTGTATCAGCTCGCTTCTATGAGTTTCAGAAGCAGTTTGGGTGGCCTGAGTGTATTGACCTGGTAGGAGGGGCAATTGCAATTGATAGATTGCAGAAAGAGCATGATGACGTGAAAGATCAGTCAGACGATGGTCTGATGTTGATTGATGTACATGCTTTTCATCATCACGTCATTCACGGAAACCACGACTACAACTCAGCACTGCTGGCAGCAAGAGTAGACTAATGGACATCAAGATTGGTAGCAAGACTATACGTCAGCTCGAAGTCAAACTCTTCGTCACATCTATGCTCTTGCAAGAGCTGTTGGATGAGACACAGGGTGAAACCAGGTTCAAGCACAAGCTAAAGCATCACATCAGTGGGCTGCAGCGTGAGCTTGACAAGGTTCTGAGTGTGAACATGCAAGATGACAGTCTCAATATCTTCATCAACGATGCTGTTGCTGCTTTGGAACAGTGCATAGAAACTCAGCTGCATGAAGATTGACAAGACAAAGCTCATCACTTTGTCTGGTGAGATGGAACAAATCGTAGTTGTAAAAGGTGCAAGGGCTTGGGCACACAGTGTCAATGAGCTTCGTGATTACTTTCGTATGTACTTGTCTGGGTATACACTCAGAGAAGTTGGGGATTACTATGACATCACATACAACACAGTACATGCAGCGCTTCGTACAAACCTGGTGCGTAGCCTAGCACACTTCAGGCCTATGCACAAAGAGAATCGCAAGAGACTCAAAGCAGATGAGAAGCCATTGACAGTCTTTAAGTTCGAAACCAATATCAATGACTATCATGGGTATTGGGACAAGTCAGGTCGTTGGGTTCCCCCAACTGTCTGACTATATGCCTCGATAGCACAACTGGATAGTGCAACAGCCTTCTAAGCTGTAGGTTGTGGGTTCGAGTCCCGCTCGAGGTACGCATGTGAGCGATATGCTACACGTGTTCATCAGGTTGACAGGGGGCATGGCAAAACGTTGTCTGCCCCCTTTTTCGCGCCCTTAGCTCAGTGGTTAGAGCAGATGACTCATAATCATCCGGTCGCTGGTTCAAGTCCGGCAGGGCGCACAAAACACATTACATGAAGTATCGTACTAAAGAAAAATGTCACCCGTTTCTGTACGCGGGTCTGACTAAGGAGGGAAAACGCAGCGTCAGAGAAAACGTGAAGCCATCTGTTGACCAGATGGATATCATAGCACGTGCCTGTTGTTACGAAATGGACGTAACAATGGAGGACTTCAAGTCTCCTCTCAGAGACAGAGAAGTTGTAGACGCTCGCAAAATGTTCTATTACCTGTGCCGTGAAGATCTGTACTACTTCACATGCAGGATAATAGGAGACTATACAGGGGGACGAGACCATTCCACTGTAGTCTACGGTGTCAAACGAGCAAAAGAATTGCTTCAGATTGACAAACAGTTCAAGCTTTCATTCGGAGCCGCACGGCAGAAAGCTAGACAGATTCTTAAACTCAATGGACATGATTTCCATTGGAAACACGCACAATGACATGGATCAATCTACATTAAACACCCTCGAATCAAGAGTCACTCTGATCGAGAAGGAACAAAAAAGCATGCGAAGGCAGCTAGTTAATCTCATTATCAAATACAATCAAATGAGCTATGAGCAAACAATGGACAACGGAAATAGACTCAGACATAGGCATCTTGAAGCTGACAGTTGATTACCACCTCTATGGTGGTAGTTACGGTGACTACAACACGCCTCCTGAACATCCCAGCGTGGAGATTCAGGATCTGAAAATTGAGATAGTCAAAGCCGACAATGACATGATCGACCACTTATCTGAGGAGATCATGGAGTATGAAGGAAATCATGACCCAGAAGACTATCGAGATTAAATCAAAAGAGCAGAGCAATGCACTCAACGCTTGGCATAAGGCAGGATATTGCGGGAGCATTATTGCTGGTACTGGTTTTGGGAAAAGCCGGTGTGGTGTGTTGGCTGTTGCTCACGCTCTTGAGAATGGTGGGAGAGCTATTGTACTCGTACCTACGGTACAACTTCAAGAACAATTCAAAGAAGAGTTCAAGAAGTGGGGTAAAGTAGCAATCCTATCTAGGGTAGAGATAGTATGTTATGCATCGGCACACAAGCTACAAGACAATCACTATGAGATTGTTGTGTGTGACGAGGTTCACCTCGGCTTGTCACCTGTTTACAGGAAATTCTTTGATGGGAATACCTACGACAAGATCCTATGCATGACTGCTACTCTGCCTGAAGAAGACGAATACAAACAGTTGTTGAAGCAGCTTGCCCCTACAGTCTACACGATCACAATTGATCAGTGTGTGGCTAAGGGGCTTGTTGCTCCCTACGACATCTATTGTATTCCTGTAGAACTCACGGATGTAGAGCGACAAGCCTACAAGAAAGCAAACAACCTATTCATACAGTGTAAATACAGACTGGGTGGGTTCGATGCTTTCAACGAGGCTAATCGCATACTTCGTGGGGGACCAGGTGATAAAGGAGCTGCGGCTCAGTTCTTTAACTCAATCAGACAGCGCAAAGCTGTCGTGCAGCACGCTGAGAACAAACTCAGCTTGGCAAAGCAGATTGCAGAACATCATAGTAAACAGAAAATCCTTACGTTCTCGGGTACGAACGAGTTTACAAACATGATGGCAGAGGAACTGGACGGGCTTGTGTATCACTCTGGCAAGACTAAAAAGAAACGCGAAGAAACACTTGAAGACTTCAAGGCTACAGCTGGTGCAGTTCTATGCAGCACCAAGGCTTTGAATCAAGGCTTCGACGTTCCTGATGTAGGTGTGGGTATCATTGCTGGCCTGGAGAGCAAATCCCTACCTATGATTCAACGTGTTGGTCGTCTCATTCGATTCCAGAAGGGTAAGCGTGGTAGAGTGTACATACTCTACGTCGCTGACTCACAGGAGGAGAAGTGGATGGACCAAGCAACTAAGACTTTACACAATGTTCAACGAGTGACATCACTCACAAATTTATTCTAATGGCTAACTCAAAAATTAAGTACACACCCGACATGTGGCCCGTTATGTCGAGGGCATTTTTCAAATCTCGTGACAAAGGCATTGACGTCGACACATGCGCAGACATAGCGGCTAGCAAGCTCATCAAGAAGTTTGGTGACAAGTTTGACTCTATCTCTCCCGCAGGTGTTAGAGCAAAATGCTACGAGCTCAAGCGCAAGGGCTATGACTACAAGACCGACACCATGACCAACGAGACTAAGACTCCTAAGACGAAGACCACACCTGCTAAGACAGCTAAGACTGTTGAGGTCATGGACTACGATGCAGGCAACGTGAAGCAGGTGTCGTTCAAGGTTGGGGACGTAGAGATAACTATGGTATTTAAATAATTGTAATGCTTGTAGAGATCAATACAGAAGTTCTAAAGAAGTTTGGAATAAGTGCTGATGATTTCTTATATTTGTATCTCTTGCATGCCAAAAGTTATGATTGTCTAGAAGGGCTAACGCTCAATCTAGATCCAGAAGCCTTGCAAACCAAAGGCCTACTTAAGTTGGGGGAGGAGCTGCAAGACCACACAATACGTCAATCATTCTTGGATATGTTCCAAGTACCGTTTGATCAAATGTGGTCTGAGCTTCTCTCCCACTTTCCCCTCAAAGTGTTCACTAAAGGTAGTTTACGCATACTGAGGGCTAAGGACGCCAATGCTAGGTCAAATGCAAAAGCCAAGAAAGCGTACGAACGTTACGTGAAGTCTGACTCAGCTAGACATAGGCACGTTATCAAGTGTCTGAAGAACGAGTTAGACTTTCGCAGAGCGAACGACTCTCTTGGTTTCATGCAGATGCTGCAGACGTGGGTTAACAATCATACATGGGAGCAGTACGAAGACCTAGAAAATGAATCATCAGAATCAAACTCCCGCATCACTCGCAAGCTATGACCTGACAGGTATCAAGGAGCTAAAGCACATTTCACAGGACGTCAACAAGTCAATTGCTGAAGTCCGCACGAGCATGTACGGTAATCGTACAGTGTTCCCTACGAAATGGCCAAGGCTCAACAGAAACCTGATGGGTGGATTGCAGCCGGGTAAGATGTACGTCATTGCTGGTCGTCCTGGTGTAGGAAAGTCCGCTTTCTCAAACCAGATGATCTTTGACGTACTCGATCAAAACAACAGCAAGGATGTAGTTGTCTTGTACTGGACATTCGAGATGCCTGGGTATCAACAGATACTTCGTGCAGGCTCTAAGGACACCAAGATGCAGACATTCGAACTGCTGTCTGTTGAACAACGCCTCAGTGAGGACAAGTTCAAGACTTACGAGGGTATGGTACAGAAGTACAAAGAATACCCAATCTTCTTTTGCTCTATTCCACAGGATATGGAGAGAGTGAAAAAGATCAATGAGGATGTATTTATACGGTACCCTGGAACTACCGTTATCAACCTCATCGATCACTCCCGCCTTGTAAAAGGCAAAGCTGACACAGAATTGCAACGACTCAATGTTTTGTCGAAGGCATGCATGTGGATGCACGCACGGATGTCTTGCATTACGATACTGCTGTCCCAGTTGAATCGTAACATCGAGCAAGAGTTCCGTGCAAAGAATCAATACCAGCCCCTCTTGACAGACTTATTCGGTGGTGACTCTATTGGTCAGGATGCACATGTCGTTATGATGTTGCAGCGTCCCTTTGACTTGTATGGGATTACAGATAAGTACTGCGGCGAAGAACCAGAAGGACTCTTGGCAGTCCATGTGGAGAAGAACCGTGACGGTTTGCTGGGTATGATACCATTCGAAACTGATCTATCAACATTCACTATCAATGAAAGAAACGAAAGTAGTTAAAACTGTAACTGTCGGTAAACTCAAGTATTTTCTAATAACCAATGGCTACAGGAAGGTTTTCTACAAAGCAACGCTTAATGAAAATGGTTCTTACCACATACTGTCTGGATACTACCCTTGTCCCATGCCTGAAGGCAAGAGGGTTGTAATCGAAGCAGGAAAATGCCCTTATCTAGTAAAGAAATGAGTGAACTTACACTACCTAAAAAGGTGATTAAAGCTGCCCGCAAATCACCAAAGAACATGATTATCTATGGTCCACCGAAGATCGGTAAGACCACAGCTCTCGCACAGCTTGAGAATTGTCTCATCATTGACCTGGAGGACGGGTCAGATATGGTGGACGCACTCAAGATCAAAGTCGCCTCTCTCACCGAGTTGGCTGAGGTTGGGAAAGCTATTATGGGTGAGAAGAAACCTTACAAGTACATTGCCATCGACACCATCACACAACTGGAAGTGTGGTGTGAGGAGGAGGCAAAGAAGTTGTACCAGGCTACCCCAATGGGTAAGAACTTTGACCCCCAGAACAAGGGGCTATCTGTCCTTACTCTGCCTCAGGGTGCTGGCTACCTCTACCTTCGTAAGGCTTTTATGAAGTGGTTCTTCAATCTGTCTAAGCTTGCAGACCACGTCATCTTTGTTGGTCACCTGAAGGACAAGTACCTGACGAAGAACGGCAAAGAAGTCAAAGCGAATGACTTGTCACTGTCCGGCAAGCTTCGTGAAATTACATGCGCCAATGCTGATGCCATTGGGTATGTATACCGTGGTGACAACACTACAAAAATCTCATTCGATTCGTCGAATGATGATACCGCTGGTTCACGCTGCGAACATCTTAGAGGAATGGATGCAGAGCTGGACTGGAAGAAAATTTTCATCGATTAAACACAACGACATGTCTATTGACGCACAAGTAGATGTCACAACAGAAGTGACACAAGAGGAGACACCGCAGGTGTTGACTATTTCACAGCTCGTGAGCCACATCAAGGATGAGGGGATGAGCCGTGATGATATCCGTAAGAAGTACGGACTTACAATTGCTGAGGCTAAGGAGATCTTCTCCCACCCAAAGCTGAAGGGTATTCGTGTGAAGAGGCAGAGAGTGATGCGCGTTCAGCTCATCGACGACACTGCAGCTACGCAAGTTACTCTCGATCAGAGCATTCAAGAAGTTCAAGACAACACCTCAGAAAACAATTACTGATGGCTATTCAATCTAATTCCTCCGACGTACAAGTCGCAGGTGGGGGCATACCCCTGTACTCTGGCATCGCACCTGTACGTGTGATTGCCGTCAACCCTAACCTTGGCGAACTGGCATCTGTGGGTGTCAACATGCGCACTGAGCCTAACTACGAAGTCTCTATGGGAGACAAGACTGGTAAGCTGGTGTTCTGGATTCACAACGAGGAGTTCAACTTTACTACGAAGTTTGACATACTCATTGGCAATGAGCATAGAAAGGAGTCTTCTACTGGTAAGTTCCAAATCACCAACAAGTATGGTCAGGTGACATGGGCTACTAAGCCAGACACTGCTCCTGACTGGTTCAAGAAAGAGGGTGTGCGTCGCACTTACCCTGGTGAGGAGACATTGATCAGCTTCATCAAGGCATGGGCTAACATCCCTAACGATGGTGAGTGTTCTTTCGAAACCATTGACGAAATCATGAAAGGCAATGTTGAAGAGCTCAAGACTTTGGTCACAGCTCTCAAGGACAACAAGGTTCGTCTCATGATGGGTGTTAAGGATGAGAAGTATCAGGCTGTTTACACCAGACACTTTGGCCGCCTCAAGCCACAGCGTGACCAGCTGTTTGTCAAGTCGTTGAACGACGAGTATGGTACATTCAATGCAGATTACAACTCTGACTTGAAGCTCGGACTGTACTCGCCTGACTTGGTGACACCTACAGAGACAACAGAAGCTCCTAAGGAGACTACTGAGGATCTCTGGACGTGATGTTAGGGGGCCGGGTCTATATTTGTAGGTCCGGCCCTACTACACCATGATACATTCGAGAAAGAGCACCGAGACACTAGACAAGGATACGATACTTACAAAAGTGTCAGAGTATCAGATATTCAAACACTTCTGTCCAAACTTCGAAGACACAGGTAAAAGATTCAAGAGCGATCTGCGCGAAGACAACTCACCTACAGTTCACATCATTGATTGGAACCAGAGGTTGTTGTACAAAGACTGGGGTTGCCCAGAGCACAGCTTTGATTGTTTCTCATACATTAGTTACAAATACAATCTAGATTTCTATGGAACACTTATACATATTGATCAGTCTTTTGGGCTGGGCCTGCATACTGGGGTCGCTCGGAATGAGTTGGTACAAAGGAGAGAAGGAGAGACAAGAATACCGCAGACAAAACGGAGGTCGAAGATTCAGGTACGAGTCAGGGAATGGAACAGACAAGATGCAGACTACTGGGAACAGTTCGGAATCAGTAAAAAAATCTTGACTATATTTGATGTTTACCCTATCACACACTACTGGATAAATGAACAACGTTTTTCGTGCAATAGTATCAGCTACCGTTACCGCTTTGACTGCGGTTATAAGATTTACCGTCCGCTTGAAAGAGATTTTAAATGGAGCTCTAATGTGGATTCGTACTGTGTACAAGGGTATCATCAGCTACCTGAAAACGGTGGGACTTTATTTCTCACAAGTTCGCTCAAGGATATCATGTGCTTGGCAGTGCTTGGCTACCCATCCATTGCTTTACAATCAGAGATGCTTATGCCAAAAGAAGAGACCATCTCCGAGGCAAAAGCGCGCTTCAAAGAAGTAATAGTACTCTACGACAATGACTTTGATAATTCTCGCAACCCTGGTCAGACCATGGCTGCAAAGATTTGTGATACGTATGGGCTTGATAATTTAGTCATACCTTCGTACTATAGATCTAAAGACATCTCTGATCTCGTAAGGGATCATGGATTAGAAGAAGCAAAGCATGTCATCAAGAGGAAAGAGAACCGGAGCACGGAACAGTAGAAAGAAAGTACGTAACGCTAAGTCAAAAGAAGTAGACGGAATCAAGTTTAGGTCTCTACTCGAGGCTCACTGCTACAGACAGCTACGTGATGCAGGGATACCTGCTGACTACGAGAAGAAGAAGTATGTCCTCATGGAGGGCTTTTACTACGGCAGTAAGTCCTACGAGGACAATGGCAAGACAGGATATCAGGACAAGCAGAAGTACAAAGTCCGTGATATCACATACACTCCTGACTTCGTAGACCCACAGGGTCGATGGGTCATAGAGTGCAAAGGATTCGCAAATGAACGTTTCCCACTGAAATGGAAGATGTTCAAGAAACTATTAATGGAATCACCTGACCCACCGGTGTTGTTTGTTCCTCGGAACCAAAAACAAAACATCGAGACGATACAGAAGATTCTCGAACTCATGGCCCCTACAGTATTGTAAGGGCCATTTTTATTTACACATATGAGCATTAAGACAATTGGGACTGCCGTGCAGAGCAACTCTGCTGGTGTCCAGAAGCGGATCAACAAGTCCGCTGAGAAACTTGTCTTCGATGTTCTTCAATCTTCACAATACTCTACCCCAATACCTTCGACCGTACGTGAGCTGGTGACAAACGCCTGCGATTCACAACGTGAGAAAGAGATTGCGTTGGAGATATTGTCAGGGAAGAAGACAATCGAAGACTACTACATTACCCGCAACGATGACCAGTATATTGATTCAAACTTTACACCAGAGTACTATGATCCTGAGTATCTTAGCGCAGATAACAACGGAGTTATCGTCAGATACAAAGAGAATGACGGCACTGGCTATTGTGATGTTTTCAGCGTTATTGACTACGGCGTGGGTATTGGCGCGTCGAGACTCGAAGGCTACCTCGAACTGGGGTTCTCAACTAAAAGAAACACAGCAGAAAACTTTGGAGCATTTGGACTAGGGGCTAAGGTCCCACTCTCTACTGGTGTAGACTTCTACACTGTGGAGACAGCACACAATGGAAAGCTGTTCAAGATGAACTGCTTTGCCTACAAGACAGACTTCCTGATTGGGAGGTTCGAAGGCCATGGTCACATCACATTCAGCGATGGGACACAGGTCAACTACATCAAGACTAATTCACCCAACTTCACGAAGGTTTCATTCGGTGTTAAACGTCATCACCGTACGAAGTTTCTCGAAGCAGTTCAAGATCAGTTGAACTACATCGACAACGTCAAAATGGAATACGTCTATGAAGATGGACATGAGATGGATAAGAGTGTTCGGAGCGACATCCTCTACAACTCTGACAACATTATCGTCTCAGATACTTGGGCTTGGAGAAAGCCACATATCGTCATGGTTAAATCCCCAGGAGCCACTACGGGAATTAACTACGGCTATGTGGATTTCAAAGAGCTTGAGATGGAACACCTGTGGGGTGCTGTGGGCATCAAGTGCCCAGCCCGGCAGGCGTATTTAGATGAGGATGGTAACGAGGTCGTAATCCAGGACGGCGTCGAAGTCACCCCATCAAGAGAAAAAGTTATATGGAACGAACACACGAAGAACTATATCCAGGATGCTATTGAGAGGGCAGCTCAAGACGCAGCCAATGTAATTGAAGAACAGCTAAACGAAGATGATTTTCTCACGTGGGTGAAGAAGTGCAGTGAGGTTATTTACAAGAATAACGGAAACGACAGTGTACTTCGACAGCTCGGTGAGATGGTAGACAGAGAAAGTATCAAGCCTAAGTTTCGTACGGGTATAACCTTTGCCTCTCCTGGAGGTATCCTCAAAGGTTACAAAGTCCGTAACGTATCTAAGGTTTGGAAGAACGGAAAATACCAGATAGAAAGAGAAGAAGTAGGATGGAGCCAAGTCAATTGGGAAAACCTGTACTTCGTTCAAGGTAGCCCCTCAGCACGCAAGGACCTGTACTTGCTGCAAGGAGGCACCCTTACTCTCATTACAGAACATCACCCAACGAATGTTTACGATGACTCCAAGGTGCAAGCAAAGATTGATTCCATCAATCTCAATCGTGCAGCTAACTGGGAGCTCATTGAGGATTCGCCTATGGTGAGGTTCGACTATGACGAGATAGAAGTACCGGCCGATTTTGAAGAGGTTCTGCAGAAACAAGAACAACAGGAAGATCTGAAGAACAGGTACCGCTACATGACACCAGAAGAAAGACGTAGAGAAGCCAACGAGGTAGTCCTCTACACGCTTCGTCGTCCGCACACTGGTGATGGTAGATGGTGCAACTACATTTCAGATTGGGTATGGGACAAAGTGGAGGCACCACTGCAGCTCGTTCAGGACACTGACATAGAAACATTCTATGGTACCGGTGAAGATGAACACATGCTGAAGTTGGCTGCTACGATCTGCGCCCCTACTGTTCCTAACTGGAGGGACGTGTACACAAAGCTCAGCAATTACCACATGTATAGTAACACGGATATAAACGTGGACAGGAACCGGAACCCAGTGTTCACTGAGTTCAGGCCTATGCGTTTCCGTAACGATTACAATGGTAACTGGCTGGGAGAGGTAAACGAGGAGCCTGCTAAGGTCACAGACATACAGCTGTTCAAAGTATCAGCTGCGTTGTCTAAGAAACTTGCAGGAACCAATGCCAAGCATATCAGTGAGTTCTTTTCTACCCTACATGAAAACAAATGGAGTATGCACGATAAAGTTCGAGAGTGGGCAACAGGATGTATGTTGCCTCACGTCCCTACTTGGTTTGAAAAGCTGAGTAATGTTGACCCCAAGTACAGAGATGTGCTAAACAAGTTGATGCCTTACGAGAAGTACCGCGGACACAGCAGACACTACTGGGATACACAGCAGCCTGAGTACAAAGAGATTATCGATCTCATGAAGAAGATGCACGAGCTGCAGACCTTCATGCTCGACGATCACGATGAGCAAGCTGTTGCCCAGAAGTCTATGGAACTGTTTAAGATTGCGGATGCTGACTGTACGATTGCAGACGACGACATTTACATTCTTGGTCAGTACTTGGAGGAATTCCTTGAGCCACTATATCCACTATTCGAACGCATCATGTTCCCGTCTGGTCACCTCGATGAGGCTGACAAGTTTTGGAACGAGATCCGTGCGTACCTTGAAATGAAACAACGACATGAATTCAATCCACCATTATGATTTCTATTAATGTTATAGGTAATCTGATATCCGGTAGCTACGGAAATACCCCGTTCTCTCGTCGATACGAGAAGGATATCTACGATCAAATGAGCTCGCTTGCAGTGCAGGCGGACGAGGTTGATAGTGTGGAAGAATACAACAAGATACTCGCTGAGTTCTCGTTGTTAACTACAGAAGACTTGAACGAGAAGCTCCCCCATGCAGAATTTGCTGGGGGAGTTACTCTCTTCAAGGACGCTGCTGGTCGCTACTTCACCAAGTTTGCAGACGGAATAATAATAGACATCCCCATGCCACAGGCATTGATCGATAGAGTCTTTGACTCCATGGATACAGGGGCTGCTGTTGATCCGCTGTTCAAACTTTGGATGCGGTGGTGCCGTAACCCTATACTTCGCAAGAAGATCAAAGACGGCAAGGGAGATGACTTCTCTCGCAGGTTCTTTGAGTTTGTCGACATGAAGTACGTGCACCCACGACTCAAGATTGAGTACATGGAGGAGCACGGACTGAGTGAAGAACTCGCTGCTGAGCGAGCTACTATGTATCAAGTTAAGATCACCAGAGAAGGTTTGGTCAATGCGTTCAAGGTCTCGAGAGAGATCATGCACAAGTATGACTCTGAGACTGGGGAAGAGATTCCTCGTTACACTCGCACCTTCAACATAGACACAGGTGAGATCGAGAGTGATGGACTCCCCGAACACGTGGAGGACAGACTGTTCGAGCCTGCTGTTTGGCCCCATGGTGATAAGTTTTACTGCGAGGGTGCCAATGGCTACTCCGAGCCACAGTCTTTTATCAAGGTCGGTTGTGCACACAG
>Ga0208919_1001366_pt1 | contig 14175 bp, 16 predicted proteins | sample 4_EtaG_FD_184076 | JGI IMG/M metagenome (GOLD analysis project Ga0208919, IMG submission 184076) | Marine viral communities from the Subarctic Pacific Ocean - 4_ETSP_OMZ_AT15127 metaG (SPAdes) (version 3) | ecosystem: Environmental > Aquatic > Marine > Oceanic | place: Pacific Ocean | collected...
CAAAGAATTACCTAATATATTTTGAACAGTACCAACATCAGAGTCTTCTGAAGTTGACACTTGTATATTCATGGCATCTCTGTATTGTCCATTTGGAACAAGTCTTTCGTCAAGATCCTTATTCATCTTACCACCGGTAAAATTATGCTTAATTTCTGGCATGTACTAGTGTTTTATTTGCTTAGATTTACCTCTAAGTATTTGAGTTAATTCTTCTAATTTAATATTAGATAATCTTAATTTTGCCTTTCTAGTCTCCGCAAACCTTTCTTTTTTAAACCTAGGCGCTAACTGTTGGTGTATTGGTTGAGATGATGTAGATAAAATTGCATAAGCTATATATTTATACATTGCTTCTTCAGCGAATTTATGAACTTGCATTTCTTCATCTGTACCAAGAGTATCGCTTATATAATCTAAGATCACAGTTTTTCCGCTAATATTAGAGCTAAAATGTATTTTTCCTAATCTACAGTCTATGTAAAAAGAACCATTAGCTTGAGCGTGTTGAGGATCTAATCCATATCTATTACCACTCATTTTCCAATAAGTATCATCTTGATAATCGTCTTGATTTTCAGAAGGAGTATTAGCTTTGTAGGCTTGCCAAGTAGATGACTCTGACGCGTGACCAATTGCTGGTTGTAGTTTTGTGCTAGCGTAGCTATTAGTCACAGATATGTTATCCACAGAGTTGGTTTGTGTAAGTGTTGAATTTATTCCTGTAAATTCTTGATAAGACACTGTTAAAATATAAACTTGATTATGCGCTGTAACATCTATTTTAAGCAACTCTTTTGATACAGCTGTACCATCACTTGATCTCCACTCTAGATAACTACTATTACCATTGGAGTCTACAAGATCAAAAATTCCTGGCAAATGATTAGTACCCGAAGACGAGGACGTTTGGTCGTTTAAGTTTCTGGTATTTGAATCACCTGGATTAGTGCTTAACCCAACTCTTAAAACCCCGGCGCCATTTGTCATATCTGCGGCGGTTCCAGTTGCAGATATATCCACGTAATCTTGATCGCTAACATCTATTTGTTGCCAACAGGCCATAGCATGACCCCAACCACTAGGGTCGCCGTGACTAGTTCTAGTTCTATGAGAAAACTCCAAGACTCCGCTAATTATATTATAATCCGCGTAGGATACAACGTTACCCCCAGTAAATCGCCTTGGAATATTGTTTATATACCAAGGTGGTGCTGGTTTTGCTTGACCAAGGGTAGCGTCTGAAAAATCACCATTTATAACTAGTTCTAAATCTTCAGGAAAAGAATACTCACCAGTATCCTCTTGCATTATTTGAAATGGATTAGAAGTATCACTTGTGTGGTACAGCGGGTGTTTTATACCTGCTGAATCTACCCAGGATAGTTTCGTGTAATTTACATAATCGTGAGGAAGCGGCATGACTAAGGTTGGTGGTAAATCTATTTGCTGAGACTTGCATGATTTAAACGTGTCAAAAGAAAATTCTTGTAATCCTCTTTGTGCGTGAAACGCAATATCAGCTCTTTTAACTTTTTGAATAATTTTACCTTCACCAACATAAGCTATTTGAAATTGAGTTATAATATCATCTAAAGATGTAAATTGATAATTTCCAAGGTTATTGCCTTGATAGTAGTCTTTATTTGTAGTGCTTAATAATCCCATTTATTTATTGTTTTTCTTGTTGAACTTGAGCGCTTTGAAGTCCAGTTGCTATTTGTGTTAATTGTGGTTTTTCAATTGCAACTCCAGCTAATAATAATATTCTATGCACCAACTCCGCCTCCTCTGAAGCGTGTAACTCAAAGTCTATAGAGCTAGTTGAATTATATAGCGGTTTATTATTTACAACTACATAACCCCAGTTTGGACTTATTGGCCTTTTTGTATAACTAATCCTTACAGGATCTCCGTTTGTTACCAGACTATTGGTAACATCACCTGTGTTTGGTGGGGGAGGATAAACTTTAATTCTATCAAAACCATGATTGTAATGCATAAAAACAGGCCTTTTTGTAGTGTGTTTTGTTAATGGGCTTTCAGAATATTTTCTAAACTCTTTTAAAGTTACTTCTTCACAAGTAGAGCTTTCATGGTTATTTCTATAGTCAACCATAACCTCAGTCACCCTATAAAGATCTGCAAATTGTGCTAAGTTTATATCGCCAAAGATATTAGATACATGGGTGTTATCTTGAACGGCCCAAAATTCAAAAGCAGCTATTTTATCTTCTATAATATCCATTGGATCAGAATACACGGTATTGTTACCGGGAGTTCTCATTAATTGACTTATGTCATAAAAATATTGCTCAAATATTTCCATTTGAGCGTGGTCGGCAAATAGATTAAACTCTTGAGGTGTTATATAGCCTCTTTGTTCTTTGTTAGCTAGCGCTAAAACTTTTTGATATACTCTATCTATACTTACCATAATTTCTTTTTAATTTGTAGTTTACGATCGCCCCGTAGAGCGACCGCATCTACAGTTAGATTAATTTAATCTTTTTTCAATATTGGAGTAAATCTCCATTCCTTCGTCAGTTTTAAACCAATGCGCTAAAGCAGTGTACGGGTGCTCGTCAAATGGAACTGTCATTATAGGTCTGTTATTTGATCCCCATAAAAAGTTTCTTTGATCAGTAGATAACTTTATAATTCCAAGCTCAGTAGCTTTAATTCCAAAATTTCTAAGTTGAACATTATCATCAGAAGCTAATTCTAATAACAAAGCAGGGTTTTTTCTAGCAAACACTAGTAAATCTCTTTTAAGTTCTTTAGAACTCATGTTAGACACTTCTGAGCCTTTTTCTACACGCAATATAGCTTCTGCCATATCCACGTCCATTTCTCTAGCTGCTAGTATTGCGTCTGCTTCTAATTCTAACCATTCAATTTGATCTTCAGCTATAGCAACAGGGTTGTGCTCTTCATATATATTTTCTCTGTGCGGGTGATATAAAGAAAGCAGTTTTTGTAACGTGGTTTTTTCTTTTTCAACAAATAAATTACCACTTCTAAATATAACGTGCTCTAGTCTTTGGTCTCCTACCATTTCATCTACAAATGGAGTTCTTTGATTTTGACAATACTTAAGTTCTCTTTCATAACCTTTTTCAGCATCAAAATAATAAACGTTAGATGTTTTTAACATGTAACTCAAAGGCCTCATTCTTCCTTTTAGCTTATACACTCTATCTCTTATTTCCCATTCAGGTTTTTTATTTTTAACTTTTTTAGGTTTTGGTGTTTCAACAACTGGTGTTTCAACAACAGGTACCTCTACCTCTTTTTTTGTTTCTTTTTTCTTTGCCATAATATAATATATAATAAAATTAATAAAATAAAAGGCCGAGGCCGAAGCCCCGGTCTTTAATATAATAAGTGCTTATTTCATTAACATGAAATTGTTAGCACCTTGAGTAATTAAACATCTTTCTGATAAAAAGTGTAGTTGCATTGCGTCTAAAGCAGACGTAGCAGCTCCAACAGAACCAGTAACCCAAGTTTTCATTCTTCGGTCATCAGTTTGTGAAGCTCTATATCTTACGTGTAAAAAAGGACGCTTCATACTAGCTCCAACAGTTTGATCGTAAACAGAAGAAGTACCAGCTGGTATTATAACCCCTCTAATAGCGTTAGCGCCAGCAGTTAAGTTAATACCACCTCTAGTAGCTTTGTCATTTAAGTATCTAAAGTCAGACTTGTAAAAGTCGTAAGAACCTCTTCTGAAACCAGAGAAACCTAAGTTTAACGCCATATCTTCAGAGTTGTCAAATACTCCGTAAGAAGTACCACCAGCTCCGTAAGAATTCATAGAAGCTAACATGTCATCCATTGCTAACGAAGTAGCTCTGTTTACAAACATCATGTTTTCTTCAATAGCACCTTGCTTATCAAACTCAGCTAAGATAGCATCGAACTCAGCTAAATCAGTAGCAGCATTAACACCAGTAACACCAGTAGTAACATTACCTCTTGATTCAATAGCGGCGAATAAACCTTCAGTACCTGTGTTTTTAGTAGTGTCGTTAGCAGTAACGTTACCATCGCTCATAACACCAGCTTCTTCAGTAAGGTCATTACCAATACCACCTTTTTCAGCTTCTAACATTGCCATTTCAATATAGTCAGTAAATCTAGCTCTTGTATCAGCTTCAGCTTTTAAGTACCATAAGTAACCAGAAGCACCACCTTCAGAAGAAACTTCAACCCAACCAATTCTAGACGCATCAGAACCTGATACCTCGTAGTAGTCTTTCATTATAATTGGTTTGTTGTTAAATGTTTTGAAAGAAGGCTCGTTAGCTCCTCTACCATCAGCAGTAGCTGTACCAGCAGCTGTAAAGTACTTTGAAGCTTTTGGAAACTCAGAACCATAAACTAATATAGTTGTTGCACTACCAGTAGTTGTACCTGATAAAGCTGCAGCACCATAAATAGCTACGTCAATTCTATCTGTTGCTACTGTTACTACTAAACCTTTTTTAACTCCGTTAGTAGGATCAGAAATAATAACAGTATCATTAACTCTAATACCGTGGTTACCAGACGCTACATCAGTGTTACCATCAATATCAGAAATAATATCTAATTGAGAAACAGAGTCAGCACCACCAGCAGTAGAGTGAACATGTCCTAAATAAGATAAGTGTAAACGACCTTGCTCAGACCAAACAACTTGGTCAGCAGTCATCGCTTCTTCAGCTCCAACTTGATTTAAAAAACCTGAAATAGTTCTCGGTCCGAAAACTTCAGCTTCTTTTTCCATTAGATCTGGTACGTATTGTTGCGCCCAACCTTGTCCAGTTGTAGACGCTAAGTCTAAGTAGTTAGTTTGTAACGTTTGCTTTATTGAAGCTGGAACGCTATTCAACAAACCACCAGGATTTGTAATTGCCATAATTTTAAATTTTTAAATTGTTATTTGTTTTTAATTTTAAACTTAAAATCAGAAGAACTATCACCTAAAACTTTTACTGTCATACCACCTGCTTCAATTTTTCCATGACTTTGCCTTGGGTTCATATCAACGTTTTTGGCTTTAGCAATACTATTTTTCATAGCATCTGCTTTTCCTTGTTCGTAAAAGTGTTTTGCAACAGCGTCAGCGTTCATTGCTGTGTACAGAGATTTATGATAACCCTTAGCGTCTTTTAAAGCAGAGTTCTTATCCAAAAACTTTTTGGTGAAATTGCTTATATCGCTTTGAGTATTTTTAACCTCTTCAGCATTGTTTACATTAAACCTGTATTTCTTATCACCGACGTTATATTCAAAACCTTTGAACTTGTCGTTGAAAACATTATTTGTTTTCTGCGTAAAAATATCAGAGTTCTTTTTAACTGTTTTTTGAGTTGCTTCTGACTCCTTGTTGTACCTATTAAAAAAATCTACAGCTTTTTGTTGCTCAGTTGTGAGCTTACTTCCAGCTTTGATCTCGTCATAGTATTTAGACTTTTGCCCGTCTAGGTGGCTTTTAGCGCTGGCAACTTGCTCTTTAAGCGCTAATTTTTTTCTACGTATATCTCTTTCGTCATCTACGTCTTCGTCGTAAGAGAATGTGTCTTCCATAAGGAAGTTAATTTCTTCGTTATTTAAATGAGGTTTTGTTTGCTTGTAGTATTCGTATAATAGATTTTGATCATCTAATTTTGAATAATCTTGATTAAGCTTAACATAATCACTTAAATCTCCACCAGTCTCTTCCATAAAGTCCATTAACTTTTGGATATTTTCTGGTAATGGTTTTCCAGTAGCCTCAGCTTCTGCTATAGCTTCTTCAACCTGCTCTTCAACTTCTTCAACTTCTTCTTCAGTAATTTCTTCTAATACTGGAGTTTCTTGTGTTTCAGTTTCCGGTTGTACTTCTTCTTGTTCTTGTGTGGGCTCGGCATCTTCAAGGCTTGCAACCACTCCGCTGTCGTTAGCGTTATCTTCTTTAGTTTCATTTTCTTCGGGTATTATTGGTTTGTCTAAGTTTACTTTTGTAACGTTATCGTCTTGTTGAGTTTCTTTAACTTCAACTTTTGTAACATTTTCTTGAGTAGTCTCTTCGACTACGTTTTCTTTTTCTTCTTCCATAATATAATATAATAATAATTAATAATTTTAACTAGGATCAAACGAACCTAAATCAAATCCTCCACCTAGTATATCATTACCTGCGGACTCAAAGTTTTTAGGTGGTTTTCCACTATTTCTTTGCTCAATCATCTCTGATTGCTGTGTTGCTTGTATCTTTGTTCTTTCGTCTTTACGATCTTCTTTTTGTTTTTCTCTATCTTTCATCCCGCTAACCTCAACTCCTTTAAGCTGCATGTTGTATTGAAATTCTAAAGCCATAAGTTCTTTTTTCATCTCAACTTCTTTTTGCATCTTAACGGTCTCTAACTCAGCTTTCATTTGCTCTAACTGAGCTTTACTTTGGTCTAAAGCTTGAGTTTTTTGTATCTCAGCTTGAGCCGCGGCTTGAGCGGCTTTTGTGTTAGATTCTGATTGAGCTTGAATATTTTCTAATTGAAGTTGCCTATCTTTTTCTTCCTTTTTAGATCTTCTTATTTTTAGAAGTTGATTTGCTAGTTTTATGTTTTTAATTTCTCTAAGATCAATAGCATCTTCCAACTCTATACCACCTTGCTGTAGTGCAGCTTGTATGTTATTTTCTAACATCATTTTCTCTTCTTCATCAGGCATTAAATCTAAGAATATTCCAAAATCATATAAGTGCATTTCACTAAGTTCTTCTAAGGTAGATAAGTTTCTACCTCCTATTGATTGTATAAAAGCTTCTTTAGTTGGAGAGTACTCTATAATATCAGATATTCTAAGCGATAAACACTCTGCAGTTTCAGCTGTTAAATATAAACCTGCTTGTAATATATGTCTAGTTGCTGTATTTGAGTTTGCTGCTGCTAACTTTTGAACACCTACTAAAGCGTTTTTATCTGGCATGCCTCCATCTCTAGCCTCGTTAAGACCGGTTACATCTCTTATCATTTGCAAATAATAATTGTAATTACCAATAAGAGCTTGCATTTTGTTTCCACCAGAACCTGATGTAATTTCTTGAATAGGTACTTTACCTGGATTCATGTCGCCTTCACTTGTAAAACTTCTACCAATAACAGAACCTGTTTGGAAAAACATGTTTAAAGCTTCCTGTGGGTTGTAGTTAGTTCCGTTACCTAAATCAACTTCAGCTAAACCATCAGCGTCTAAATAAACACCATCTGGAACCATACGAGACATTACTTGCTGTAGCTTTAAGTGTGTTAATTGAATCATATCCGCAAAACCAGTTACACGTTTTACTAACGAATCTATTTTGCCATTATACATTCTAGGCGCAACAATAGAGTAATTCATTTTTACTTTAGTATAATTACTTTTAGGACGCATCATGTTTTTAGCCATCTCCCATTTAAGCAATTTATCAGTACCAAGAATTATAGCTCCCTCGTAAAGACATTCAATAGACTTTAACACCCTGCTATATCCACCTTCTTTTTCTTGTGGAGGATTAAAAGAATCATCTTTTGGTATTATTTTTTCAGCACCCGTGGCCATTTCTTTAACTTTGTAAACTTCGTTCATATAAGTTTTGTAGTTAAAGTATAAAACCTGAATAGTGTTATTGTCTTCTTTGTCGTAATTGTGTCTAGAGTTATAGTTAGATCTGTGATAAGACTTATTTTTCATTATATCTTCTAAGTCACTTTCAGATAAATGAGGAAATTGTTTTGCTAATTCATTTACAGGTATTGTTTTAACTTCACCAACGTAATATATATCTTCAAAATACGGTGAATCTGTATATGAGTACACCAAGTTAGCTGGATCAACATAATCTATAGTAACGCCTTCAGAAGTGTTAAAAGAAGTTTTTACAGCACCTATACCAAGAACAGCTAAATCGTAATAAAACCTTTTCTTTATTAGTTCGTAATTGTTTCCTTCAAACAAAACATTTAAAGCTTGTTCTTGAGCTATTTCAACTGCTTGCTTATAGTTTAGCTGCATGTGAAGCTCTACTTCTTCTGGAGTTTCTGGTAGATTAACCTCGTTGCTTCTTGTAGTGTCCATTCCAAAAGAAGCTGTTAAAGCGTTAAACTTTTTCATCTTAATATCAGATAACAAAGCTTCCGCGTGATCAGTTCTTTCTTTTAAACCATGTGGGTCTTGAGAATAAGCTTTTATATCGTATGTTCTTTCAGCCATACCATTAACAACTATATCTACAAACTTAGAAATAATAGGAACTGGTTTCCAGTCTAAATTTAAATAGGACAAATCACCGTTTATAGATAACTCATCCTTATACTTTTGAATAGACTGCTCGCCTCTAGCATACAATCTTAAATTATGAAAATCAGCATGATTAGATCTATATCTACCCATGTTTCTGTCGTCGTTAAACCACTCTTGCTCTATCGCTTTACCTACTTTCAAACCATAATCATAGCTTAACTTCTCAGCATCACTAACTGTTTGACTCGGGAAATAACTTTTAATGCCAGACTCTGCCATATTTATTATTTGATTATTTGTGAATTAGTTCCAGTATTACTATACTTGGAAATGTTTATATTTAGTGGTTGTTTTTCAACCTTCGCGTTTGGTGCGTATAAATGTCTATTGTTAGCCATGATAGCTAAACCAGAACTTATAGACGCATCAAACTTTGTTCTTTTATTTATATCAAACTTAGCCCAATCGTTTAATAATTCATTGAAATACAAATCACCAAACGTTCCATCTTGTTTCATTCCAACGTGATCTTGTATATACATCTCAATTGCAGCCGCGTGAGCTTGTTTAATATCTTCTGAAGAGTTGGGTATACCACCAACTTCTTTTTCTGCAACAGATAATTTATTCCAAACCTTATCAGGTCTATTCATAGAAAAACCTCTATATCCTCTTCTTCTTAAATAGTACAATAATCTAGGTTTATTGTTCTCTGCAAGTATAGGCATCCCGTAAAATACTAAAGCCATTAGAACGTCCTCAAAGAATATTTCTGCTGTTGGTGGTCTTGATAGGTATTCTAAAAAGAAACTGTTTGCTGGAGCGTCTTCCATGCTAAACCTAGTTAAGCCGTGTAAAGCTCCTTTTGACCCTTGTCCATCTACAGTTCCTGATATATCGTAACTATCACAACCAAAAGCACCCATATGCTCGTTACCTGGGTATTTAACACCGTTTTTAAGTATTACTCTGTTTTGTAGTTGTTGAGGTGGAACCCAACTAACTTTAAATCTACCTTTTGGATCTGGATAAAATATTACTTGTGAATCTTTAATTCCATTAACCCATTGAAAATTACCTGTTGTAATTCCTAAAGTTCTAGACATCTCTTCGTTGTAGTCTATCTGCTCGTATAATTTAACAAGATTAAAAATAGAATTTTTAGTCTCATCTCTAAATGCGTGCTCTTCGGTTCTTGGAAACTGACGGTAAAATTCGTTTAAAGCATCTTGATCATCTTTTAAACCATCAGCTTCATTTTGCCAACTATCTATTACACCTATATCTATTAGTTCACCGTCTGGTGCAAATCTGTCGATATCAGGGTTAGTAAAGACTGGAATTCCATACTCATCAATAAATCCTTCATAGTTCCATTCCATTGGGATAAAAAGAGAGTATAAGCCAGACTTTGTCTGACCATTTCTATTTCGCTTCGTGACATCTGAGGCATTGTATAATTTTTTAAAGTTTTCTCCACCTTTATCTAAAGCATTTGAAGTTGAGCCCATCATACATTTACCAATAATCCTACTACCTAATCGTAAACATGTTTTTGTAACCCTCCAGTTATTTAAAATATTATCGGGTCTCTCCCATTTACCAGATTCATCATGAACTAATAAAGCTAGTTTCTCACCATCATAGCTATTGTCTCCAGTGTTTTTCCAGTCAATCGTTGTATCTAAACCTTTAATATCTTCAAGCTTTTCGTTTGAAGTTATTTTTTTTCTTGTAAACTTACTAGCAGGTACTCTATATGCTAACTCTGACTTTGGTCTATCCATACCATCTTGAATAGGTTTAAAAAAGAAAGGGTAGTTGATTGATATTGGCACTACTTTATCAGTAAACATTTTTTTAGCATCACTACCAGTTTTAGATAGTATACCAAATCTACTATCACTTGCAAGAGTGGCTAAATTAACTGTTTCTGCTGATGACATAAAAGAAAATCCAGAACGTCTATTTTTAAGGTAGCACATTCCGTAACATCTTTTATCTGCCTTACAAGCTTCCCAGAATATATAAAACAATCTGTTTGCCTCTCTAAAATCTGGAGCACCTACGTCAATTTTACTCCATTGTAAGTACATGTACTGCGTACCTGTTATCCAGGTTGGTTTACCATTATTTGTGAACCAGAATCCCTCTTCCCTTCTTCTGAACTCCTCATCTATATAATCGTACCATTTTTCTTTACTGCTTTCCGGATAGTTTCTCCAATCGAATATATTTTTAATTCTCTGCAACTCCTTGGGATACTCGAATTTCACCCATTTGTTCTTCGGATCTTTGTATACTTCTTTAGGAGCTTTTGGTAGCGCAATAACTAGTCCTTGTATTTCTATTATCTCACCTATCTGCCCGCTGTGAGATAACACTATAATATCGTGTTCTTTATCGTAACCGTATTTCCATTTCTTACCTTTGTTAAGTCTACTTATAGTGGTTTTCTTAACTGGCTCAACTGTTTTAACTAAACTTTGCTCGTACATTATTTAGATCTACTTTCTGCGAATCCTTTAAAAGTTTTTTCCTTTGTCTTTTCAGGTGTTTTACCCTCAAGCAAGTTTTCTTCTTCTTCAATTCTGTTAAGTATCTCAAATGCGTCAAATATAGCTAGTTTTTTAGTAGCCGCGGCATTCTTAAGTCTATCTGCTGATATATCGTCGTCTGAATCAACGATTGCTTCCTTAGCTACCTTAATCAGCTCTTCAACTGCTTTTTGCCCAGCTTGGATTATACTCTTCTTCGTTTCCTTGATGTTCATATTTGATTGTAATAAAATTAGATAAAACTCGAAATAGTCTCTCGCCATCAACGATAAACTCATATTCACTATTTGGTCTATAACCAACTAGATCACCAACTTTAACTGTACCGTCTGAATATTTAACAATACCTTGTAAAGGTTTTTCAGATTCAATGTTAAATTGGTCTGTAGCTTTTAAGGGTATTACAAAGCAATATCCTTTTGGAGCTATCCACTTATCATTTCTTTTATATAAAAAGATTTGATCATGGTTTATAAAGTAAGTATCTTCATCGAAATACGCTTTACTATTCTTTTCAACACCTTTTACGTTGTGCCATCTACGAAACACGTTGTGATGTACTACAACTGTATCTCCTGGTTTTATATCTGTATCACCAATAATCGGAGTTGATATTACAATAGCTTCTCTATTAACGTGCTGATGATTGAAAATCTCTGTGTTAAGAATTAACTCTCCGCCATGTAGCTTTTTAGTATTGTTATATCTTTTTCCTTTTGGCTTTACAACAAAGTTGTAAACGCTTTTCATTAGTATTGTAGATTATATTCTACAGATACAGCCATGTTCTTGTTAAAATCTTTCCAAGGTAATACGTCTTTATTTTTTTTAATATAGACAGAAAACTTATCGTCTTCCTCTATAATATCACATATAGTATGACCACCATACACTTCTTGCCCCACGGCATAGTGCATAGCGTCATTCTTATAGTCTTTACCGATACTTATCTTACGAATCAGCTTTGACATCGTCTCCGTAATTTATTGTACCGTCTTGAATGTTAATATCAAAAGTACCGTAGTCTTTTTCAAACTCACTCTGTAATAAAGTTAATTCATCTTTTAACCCAGCAATTTGATGCATCATCTCATGCTTTTTTAATTCTATTGAACCAATCTCTAATTGAGATCTGTTTAAGTTGTTTACTGTGTCTTGAACTTTCTTTAACTGCTCTGCAGTTATTTTCTCAGGTTTAATACCTTTAAGTTCTTTAATTTTTTTACTTGTACCCTTTACTTTTGTTGTTGCCATTTTATTTAATTTAAGTTAATTTAATTTTTTTTATCTTTCGAATCCAAGTTTAAATCTCCATGGATTTGCGTTTAATAATTCGTGGTTGTTTGTTAAATCTGTACCACCTGCAATGGCAGCGTTTAACACTATAGTACCATCCGTACCATCATGCGTCATAGATTTAATTGTTCCTAAAGCCGTATCAACAGATTGTATGTATACCTCATCACCTACACAGAACACCTTTCTAACATCGGTGCCGTCAACAGTAATGCTTGTTGCTGTATCAGACGTTATTGCTCCGTTAACTAAAACACCTGTTCCATAGTTTCTTGCGTTTACCTGGATTCCAGCTATATATAATCTATCATAACCAACGTTTGTACCGTTGTCAGGACCTAAATCTATTACGGTGCCACTCCACCCAAGATTACTATCAGCACCTCCGCCACCTCCAGTGTAAACAACTCTAAACGGCGTTTTAGCCAATGTACCTTTTCCAGCTTCTTGTTCTAATCTATAAGCAGCGACTAAATTTCGTGCCCAATTGTTACTTCCACTACAAGCTGGCGCTTGACCAATGGTGCCTATAGAAGGCGGCGCAACACCATCTATTGATTTTGCGAATAGCAATTCAAGATCAGTTAAAGATCCAGCAATCGCTCCGTCTTCACCATTTACAGTGGCCACAATACTTCTTAACATGCAAGATCCTTTTGGAACGTCTACTGCCGTCCAACCAAATATAACATCCCCACCTTGTATATCACTACTCCCTGGATTGTCAGAAATATCTCCAGCAATACAATCTGGAATTACATCTACATTAAAAAATTTTCCCATAATTTTATTTTTTTACTTTTTCTAATGATCTACCGCCAAAGTAAGCGCCGATCACTGTTATTAATACTAATTGTAAAAGATCTACATAAGAGTCTTTTACGTTAAATTTTAAAGCACCAGCATCAATGAATATTAATAGCATGGTGCATACTATTAAAAATATTAAGACCATTGGCCTAACATTCTTGCTAAGCCATGAGTCTGATTTTAAATCTGCTTCCCAACGAGAAGTTATATTTTTCTCCATCTCTACTTCATAATCACTTATAAGTTGCTTGATTTTAAGCTCAGCAGCAAGTTTTTCTTCTTTAGATGTATGTAGGTTATCTATTACTCCACCTACGCTCTTTACTAAATCAGCAGCTCCACCTGAAAATAATTTACCTAACATTTGCAGTTCTTTTTAAATCGTTTACACTTCTTGCACTTTTTCATTACTTTCCTTTTACTTTTTCAAAAGAGCTAATACCAAAACACCCTAGTGTTACCCATACAAATGAATTGTATATTACTTCGTTAATAACCAACTCTCCATCTATAAATATAAAACTAGTTACAAGATCTGCTATAGCAAACAATACCATTACTATAAATGATATAAATCCTACTACGTTCTTTTCGTTAATTTCATTTTTATCTTTAAATAAACTCCACATATTATTCGTTTCCGTTATTTGCATCATTTTCCCAAGGAAAACCAGTGTCTCCAGCTTCCTTCCATTCTCCATCTACTAATATAGAGTCTACACCATTTATATCCATCCTAGGAAACTCTTCACCATTGTAAGTTATACTATTATCATCATAAGCCAATTTACCTAACTTCATATCGGTAGCATGTCTCATTTCATGATTTATTACCTGTCTGTCTTCTTGACTACCAGGTATTATATTTTTGTTTATATATATAGTACCATCCATATTTGCTTCACCCATAACTCCTTCTTCTAATGGTACTCTAATAACAGGCGTTCCAGGTACAGAACCAACATCACCAGCTTGCTTACCAAAACGCATTTTTGTTTTGATTTCACCACCAGTAGCTTCAAGCCCTCTATTTTTACCTAGTTTAAATCCCATTATCTGTCTTTATCTTTTATCATATCATCTATAGCTTTATTGTAAACTTTATCTGTATATGATTTATTCTTATAAAATACACTTCTCTCTGAAGTGGGTAAGTCTTCCTCACCTAATAGGATTCTATATATCCTACTAATCATTTGAGAGCATTTCCATGAAGTTTTAAATACTGAGTACTTAATTGTTGTTCTATTCCTGTGTC
>Ga0208919_1001367_pt1 | contig 14174 bp, 4 predicted proteins | sample 4_EtaG_FD_184076 | JGI IMG/M metagenome (GOLD analysis project Ga0208919, IMG submission 184076) | Marine viral communities from the Subarctic Pacific Ocean - 4_ETSP_OMZ_AT15127 metaG (SPAdes) (version 3) | ecosystem: Environmental > Aquatic > Marine > Oceanic | place: Pacific Ocean | collected...
CAGTGGGCCAACCTTACTGATCGTATTGTAACCGAAGGCCAGCGTCCGTATCAGCAGTACGCTGGACAAAGAATTGCTGGTTTTACACAGCCTGAAGCTGCTGCGATGGCAGGTCGGGTTGCATACGGCCAGGGTATGGGACCGATGGGAACGCGCCAAGCGGCCCAAACCCTTGGTCAAGCTGGTCAAATGATTGGTGGTGCCCAGCAAGGATTGATGGGCCTACAGCCGCAGTACGCTCAGATGGCTGGTCAGTTTGGAGCCGCTGCCCCGCTTGCACAGCAACAGGCCCAACAGGCTGCTCTGGGTATGGGTCAGCTTGCTGGTCGTGCTGAACTGCAGGGTCAACTCGCTGGTGCGGGGATGAGGACTACAGGAACAACGGGACAGAAGCGGCAGGACATATTAGGGGCTGGACAAGCAACAGCAGGAAAAACAGCTCAAACAGCCATTGATAAATTTGGTACTGGATTGGCAACGGCAGGAGGACAGGCTCTTTCAACCCAACAGCAGTTCGCTGGTGGCCTACCTTCCGAAGGGGGTCTTGGCGGAATGGTGGGTATGGGCACCGCAGCCCAGCAGGCTGGTGAGACAGGTGCTGGAACCATGCGCGATATAGGTACGACGATGGCTGCTCCTGAGATGCAGAAAAAAGCAGATCTTTCTCAGTATATGTCACAGTACACCAAGGGTGTCACTGATCCCCAGTTAAGAGCCCTCCAGGAATTTCAGAAGCAGCAAGCGCAGGAACTAGGATCTCAGGCTGCACAGGCTGGCGCATTTGGAGGCTATCGCCAGGCTATTCAACAGGGACAACAGGCTCAGGCTGCTACCCAACAGGCCGCTGATATTATTGGAAAGGGTCAACAAGAAGCATTTGAGAGCGCACAACAAGCGTTTGAAAGAGATAGGGCTGCTACGGCTGCTGGTCATGGACAGCGACTTACGGCGGAACAGCAAGCTGCGGCACAGGAACAGCAGGGCCTTCAGGCCCAGATGGCAGCACAGCAGCAAGCAGCCCAGATGGGCGATGTTGGTGCGGCTCGTCAGTTACAAGGATTGCAAGCTCAACTGGGAGCCGCCGGACAGGGCGCTCAACTTGGAATGCAGGGTCTTGCGGCCCAACAAGCCGCTGAACAGGCTGGTGTTGGGATGTCCCAGTTGGGTCAACAGCAGGGAGCCCAGACCGCACAGGCTGGTACACAGCTTGGACTAGGTGCGCTACAGGCTGCTCAAGGTACCAGGGAGCAAGGTTGGGGTACCTATGGCCAGATGCTTGGCCAACAGCAGGGTGCTATCGGAGCGCAAGGTCAACTGTATGGCCAGATGGGAGGAATGGGTGGCCAACTAGCTGGTGTTGGTGGTCAGCAGATGCAACTGGGTGGCCAGCAGCAACAACAGCAGCTTGAAAGATTGCGGGGAATGGAGGCGGCGGGTGAGAAGCAGCGTCAAATGCAGCAGCAATCGCTTGGTATGGGTTACCAGGATTGGCAGAATCAGTTAAACCAGGAAAGGCAAAATATCGGTTGGCAACAATCTGCTATGAGCGGGCTTCCTTACCAGGGGGCTGTTACACAAAGCAGATATCAGCCCCAGCTAAGTGGTGGTGCTAAGGCATTAGACACGGGCCTTGCGGGCCTGGGTGCATATGAGGCTTATCAGCAGGGTCAACAAGGAGCCATGCCCCAATCAACAAATCAGCAGCCAGGTGGCACGGGCTTCCAGGGTGCTGGTGGTACAGGTGGCCAAGGTACTGGTGGACAATGGCAACCAAAGCCATGGCAACCTTTGCAAACAGGTGGTAGTGGGGTTGGGGTAAACCCGGGGAATTTTTGGAATACCTAAAACAACATGGTAGATAATCATGGCTCTTAGCTTTGTGCAGTGGGAAAAATACATACAAGGTTTTTCTGACGACCGCCTCGGAGAGGAATTTAAGAATCCGGGAAGCACGGTCCCTGGTATGCCCCCACCCCCACAGCCACTCATTATCACTGAGATGGGAAACCGTAATGCAGCGCGACAGGCCGACGAGATCGCGCGTAAGAGCAAGGGGCAACCAGCGGGAACCATTGCTGAACAAACTTATAATGAGTTTGCTGGAGAAGATCGCCCTGTCGGTGGTCCTGGCGGTGGTCCCCCTCCTGGTGGTCCTGGTGGCCCTCCCGGTGGTGCCCCCCCCATGGGTCCCGGTGGACCTCCGATGGGTCCTGGCGGGCCTCCTATGGGTCCTGGCGGGCCTCCTCCTGGTGCTCCCCCCATGGGTGGCCCTCCGATGGGTGGTCCCCCGATGATGGCCGATGGCGGCCTTGTTCCTGGATATCAAGAGGGTGGGTTCTGGTCCGGTCTTGGGCGCATGGCTACTGGTGCGGGCTCATGGGAAGAGGCAGCGGAGAATCCCTTTAGAACCCTTGGGCATTCAGCACTTACAGGCATGATGTTTATTCCTGGGCTTGGATTGGTTGGTGCGGGGGCTCGTGGTTTGGGGTCGTTATTGAAGGGTAGGCGAGCTACTAAGGGTTTAAGAAAACTTGGAGAACATGTTCTCGGGCTTGAACAAAAAGGCGGTTTAAGAAGAGCACTTGGTAGAGCCTTGGGGGCACCTGCGAATAAACCGCAAGGTCGTTGGGTAACGGATAGAGCGCGGGCGACTAGGACGGGCGGTCGCCGTCCTGAACCGAATATGCGGGCACCACTTCGTATTGGACCTGGTTCTTCAGCGAGTAGTACTGGTATGCGGGGAGCACCCCCAGGTTGGACTCCTAAACTCGGTGATATTCGATACCCAGGTACGGGGTCACCATTTGGTGCTGAGAGTACTGGAACTGCTGTTGGCCCATATCTAGGAAATATGCTAAGGGCGGGCGCAACCCGTGCTCCCGGCGCGGCAACTAGGACTCTGCAGCCGCTCCGTAGGAGATGGGTACCGGGTACGGCGGTAAGGGCGGGCGATTTGCCATTGCAGGTCGGAAAACGGGCGTTGTTGAGGGGCGGAGGTGCGATGGGAATAGCAGGCTTGCTTGCCCTGGATCCCTTTGACGAGGGAGACCCAGATGTAAAAACTCCAGGTATTCCTACACCAAACATGCCCGGCACGGGGAATGCGATAAGAGAAGATACGAAGCGAGAAGGTTTGTATCCATGGGAGACAGAGATAACACCTGCAGCGAGAGCGTTGCAAGAAATGATTGGTGGGCAAGGTGGTGGAGATATTTTTGGTGACATATACGGGGAAGAAGGAGATATGCTTTCTTCCGATCTTGATACTTATGGATCTCTTTTTGATGACCAACTACCTGGCGAATGGGCTGATTTAAGTGGAGGGGATATAATTTCACCTGATCGGATATCTGCTCCACGGTCATTGGGTCCTAACACGGCTGGATTGATGGGAAGGGGAAAAGCGTTTCAGATGGGCGAAGATCTTTTGGATTTCCAGGGCTTGGGATCACTAAGTATACCGCCTGATCGGATACCTGATCGGGGAATGGCCGGTCTAGGAGCAAGAGAGGAAGCAGACCGGGCGTATGAAGACCTTTTGGATTTTGAAAAGAACGCCATACCGACAGGGGTAACCGGCTATTCTGCTGGTTGGCCTGGGGGAGAAGAGATTAGGGATTTTGACCTACCACCATACTATAGAGCTTCTGGTGGCATCATCGGGTTGCGAAATGGTGGGATAAACCCAGACGATCCAACTGCTTGGGATCCAGAGAGCCATTGGAAAAATATTCCTGAAGGTATGGAGGTTCAGTTTGGCGATCTTCCTTCTGGACCGACTCTTGCAGAGGATAGGGAGGCAGGTCGAACCTTCTGGCCTTGGCTGGGAAGGAATCTGAAAAAAGCAGGGAGAGAGATAATGACCAACCCAATGATTCTGGGTGCTAATCCGGGGTTGTGGGCGGCAGCACTGGCCATGCCTGAAAATCGGGCCAAGCTGCGTCACGGGGCGGAAACATTCGCAGATTGGACATTGCCTGGGTTTGATCCAAGCATACCACTGGACGAACAAAAAGCACGATTAGAAGGGTATGGGAAGGGACCAGCAGAGTTAGTCCCTATAGGAGCGGAAGATACTGACACAGCATCGGAAGAGGTATCAGAAGCGCCAGGTGCTCCAGGTGGAGGTGCTCCAGGTGGAGGTGCTCCAGAGAGTACCTTGGGTCTTGAACCGGACGCTATCGGTAAGTACAGGTTAGCGTCACTTCGAGATCGAATGAAATGGGGTCAAACAGAGACACCTCAAGAAAAGGCGGTAGCTGATTGGTATCGGCAACAAGCTGAGACTACGCGGGGTCGGGGTTTGGTTGAGCTGTTGAAGGCTGGATCTGCGGCAGCTGGCGCTGCAGCAACTCCGGGTGGTATAGGCGGGGCGCTGAGAGCGGGTGCCGATGCACAGTTTGCGCTTGCAGATAGGGCTGCAGAACTTGAAAGAGTTCCCCTTACAGCGGCTGCTTCCAGGTCCAGATACAACACGTTTGATGAGCAGCAAAATGTTCTTGGCGATATCTATCAGGCCCTAACTTCGCGTGGTGATGTTGATACACAGGTTTTGGGTCAACTGAAGGGCATACAGATGCAGTTAGATCAAGCGGGTCGGATGACACCCGAAAACATGATGCGGTTCCAGGAAGTGTTGATGGGTATGTGGGAACGAGATTATATCGACAAAGAAACGCTTGACGACTTGGTAGGAAAAATAACCGGACAGGCCATGGTCACTGCTGGCATAAGGCCGACTTAGGGTTGGTGGCGGTAATCCAATAAAGTACAACATAAAAATAATTTCTTAGATGCCAAAAAGAATACAGCTACCTAATGGTGAATGGGTCTATGTCCCCGATATGGATTCATATTTTGACCAAATTACTTCGGCTCCCCGTAATCCCGAACAACAGTTTTTTTCCGACCTAGAAGAAGAAGAAGAAGAAGAGAGGGATGAGGGTACCTTAGCCGGATCCGCATGGGAAGGTTTCAAATCTATACCAAGCGGTGTGGCAGATATATTTCTCTCCGGTGCCCAAGCCGCTGTCGGCGTAGTCACTCCATTTGCCGACCTGCCTGTAGAGAAGCGGCTACGTAGGCAAGCCTCGAAAAGAGCACGTGAAAGGGATCCTGCCTATCGGGATGCATTTCTTCCCGCAGTTGGTACGGGTCTTGGTCAGGTTGCGGGGCTCAGTGCCCTTAGTAGGCTTCCGGGTGGATGGTATGCCGCCATGGGGGCTGGTGTGGGCATGGGTATCAGCGAACAGACACGCCGCATAGCTGACTACGAGCAAAGAACTGGTACGGATGTGCCGTGGTACAAGGAAAGCTCGGCCCACATGATGGGTGCCCTTATCGGGCTGTCAGAGGTGATACCCATCAAGTTCGGTCTATTCCCGGCTCCCATAAAAAATATGATGGGCAGAATGAAGGCTGGTCTTAGCCCGAGTTCGGGTCGTCATATGTCAAAACTGGAAAAAGCATTGGGCTTACGTGAGGCTGTGGGGGCCGGACTCATGGAAGCCACGCAAGAAGCGTCGGCCCAGTGGCTCCAAGCTCTTTCCGCCCGTGGCTTGTACGATCCCAACGCCATGGAAGATATCGCACACGCCATGGCGGAAGATTTCAAGGTTGGTGGTGTTGTCGGCGGGATAGCGAAACTGGTTACGCATCAGATCCTTGGATCCAAATTTAGGAATTCTAATGCAAACGCTCCTTTACAAGCCATGATAAAGGAACGTGAGTACCGACAAGATCAAGATGTAAGGGATGTTCACGGCAATATCACCGGGATAGTCGAAGATCTGCCAGAGATATTGAGAGAGCTTGGTACAGGTACAGAAAATAGACAACTGGCCAAAGATATTACCCATATGTTCGGAGGGGAGTGGGCCGCGATACCCTTTGGAATGGATGCTTTGTTAAAGTCTGGTAGTATCAGCCGATTTGAAGTTGAGGGATTGGTAAAAGAATTTATTAACAGGAACGAGGCCGCCAAGGCAAAGTTAGATGAAGCAATTTCTAGGAATCCCGGACAAATAGAAGTGTATACGAGGGCAAAGAATGCCATAGATAAAATGGCTACCGATAGAATTGCCAATTTAAGTAGGAAGGTAACTGAGTTGGGTGGTGGGCTTGGCGAGATGGGTGGCCTTAGCAGTAATCTGCAATATCAAGCTGCCAGGCAGGCGGCGATTGAGTCCGATGCGGACGCAAGCGTATTGGGTGTATTCGCAGACAGGAAGCGGGGGATGGAGGGTCGTTCATATCTCACGGCCCTACGATCTCTGATGGGTGGTTCGTATGGGGTGGGCGGTTTCTTTAAGATGGCCGAACTGTTGGGCATTCACCGAGGGCCGGGATCGGAACAAGTAAATCTAGATATAGAGGATGGGAGCCCAATACCTCCAGACCTGGAACTTTCCTCTTCCAATAGAGCCAATTTCAGTATTGATCAACTTGGGGAAATATTGTTTAGCCTTCGTGGCAAACACGAGCAGGCATCCAAGGAGGTCCCCTACACGGTTGATCAAAGTGATGTGCTGGATGGTCTCACATTTCTTGATTCCTATCGGCCAAGTCCTTCAAGCACACAGGAAAGAACTGTCAGGGGAACCCTGCGTGAATTGAATGAAAGGTTAGAAGAACTTCAAACTGAAGGGGATAACCTTTATAAAAATTATGCATTTACCCGTGAGGCGTCCGAAGCACAAGCAGGACGAAAGTATGCTGGAGACGCGGCTTGGATAAAGGCTAGAAACGAGCAACAGCGGATTCTCTCCGTAGAAAATCAGAGGATCAATGCGGAAATATCACAAATCAATCGTGATCGAAGTATTATTCACTTGCGTTTATTGAGTCAGAGGCTAAAAGAGGTCAAGGTTCATTTTGCAGGTGCAGGAAATTTGGCTGATAAGCAAAAGGCTGCCAAGCGGGTCTTCGGTAAAAATCTTTCTGAATCAGAGATGGGGAGGTTTGATACATGGCTTGATCAAACCATCCGTGTGGTAGAGCAGAGCGAAAGAAACGGCGATGTGATGGCCGCCCAAGCCGATGCCGCACGTAAAAGGTTTGACGAAGAGATGGCCCGGACAGATGTTTCAGATGCCGACAAGGAAGCATTCACGGCGAAGTTTCTTTCTGAAAATTCAAGACGTTTTGTCGAATTTCCCCGTGATATTTCTGCGCCGCAATTGACAAACATTGCTAATCTATTTCTTGACGACCGCAATGATCCCAGACTTCAAGCCACACTCGCTCTTCGGGCGTTGGGTGACATATCCAATTGGCAGGTACAAGACAAATTGTATGAGGTAGATGCACTTGGTCTGCCTGATATAGATCCGACAGCGAAGGTGGTAGAAGAGTTTGTAGATAAACTGAACGAGCGCGTCGGGATTACTACCGATAGATCTGGGAAGATGTCCACAAAGGACGGAAAACCAGAAGATATTTCTGTTGATGATATTACAAAGCTTCTTAGGTCTAAGAATATTTATCTCAGGGATGGAAGAAGAATCGGTAATGCGTTGGCAAGACGCACGAAAATCGGGGTAGAGAGTAGGCCATTTGAAAAATTGCTACTTGATATGACCGGGGCATCAACCTGGAAGGACGCAACATACGCCCAGAGATTGTTGATGTACTCGCGTCTGCTACAGCTTCCCGCACATTATCAATCTCGCGGCAATCTCGAAGAACAGCTTTATCTAGAAGTAATGGGGATGGAGAATTACAGACCTCTTTTCCTACCTGATTTTTATCACGATCCAAACATTGATAGTCATATAAACTTTATGGCTGATAATATTATAGAAATAACGGAGGACGGAGAACAGAAATATCCATCTTGGTCAATCGGTACATTAAGAGAAGAAACCGAGGCGGCTCTTGGCGATACGTTTGACAGTGATTCATTCGATGAAGCATTGGCGCGATTGATAGAAACCGGGGTCTTCAACCCAACGGCTGATGCTGCTCCTGATGAAATTATATCTCCAGAAACATGGGAGTCCCGACGCCCGGTAGATGAAAGTCAGGTAGAGATGGGTCTGGGGGGGTTCACGAACAATTATTGGATCAAGTTATTAAAAAGCTATGGGGTCGGTGGTAAAAATCCACAATTTCCATGGGGAACCATACCAGACGATCAGCGTCCTCCCGAGCTAACGAATGAAGAGTGGTTGAGTGCGAAATGGACACCAGTAATAAAAAATATCTTTCCAGAAATTTCTGGAGACGTTGACGTTGAGTTTGTTTTAGCTGACGACCCACGCTTGATCAACAACGCAGGTCGCGTGACTGCCGCAAGACATCTGAAGGATTCGAATAGAATTATTATCAGTTATGGTAAAGTACAGGAGTTAGCTAAACGAGCAAAAGTAAAGAAGGGTCTTTCGGTAAAGAGGGAAAACGCAAATATAGAAAAATATTTAAGACATGTCAGTGATATTGATAGGGATTTCTTCGATACAGATGAAGTGATGCTATTTGTTCTGGCTCACGAAATAGCCCACAAACAACTTCCATCACGAGGCCCTCTGGGATCACCAGATCCGAATGCCGTCGATTTTATTGATCCCCTTACTGGCGAATGGGCTGAATTCTGGGATCCAATTGTTGGATATGATATGGACGCTATCGAAGAATTTCGCGGTAGATATGAGAACCAAATTAATAGGATGGCCCTGGCTGAAGTTGATCGCTACATGATGAGTCAGGCCCAGACCTTGTATGAAGAACAAGGTATAGAACAAAAAAGGAAAAAAGGTGAAAGACTGCCAGCCGCGCTCAGTGAAACTAGGGTGCGCTTCAATGTAAATTACGACCCGCTGTCGGTTCCGTGGTCAGAAGGGCCGGTAAGACAGCCTGGGGATTCGAGAGTACAAGATACAGAACGTTGGATCAAAGAATCAGATCCCAAACTTATCCGTAAGCTTTTGGCAGACAAAGATGCTGCATGGAAGAATCAGGTTGACGATATGTGGGCTGCCTGGAATGAGAGAAATCCAAAGGATCAGCTAAGTAGGAAAGCATATATAGAAAGATATACCGCGCTTATTACATCGTCTGCTGTTCCATTACAAGAACTTAGTGATATGGGCGTTCTGGATACAGTTCAAGGTGCGGTGGCAGCGCCCGACAGGATGGCACCCACGGAAAGTATACTTGCCTTAGATACTGCCGCTGGCAGGGGCCTCGTACATTCTCTGATGAGGTCTGGCGCACTTCCTTCTTCTATGCAGGATAATGTTCAAGCCCTCAGAAGACGGTTCACTGATACGATAAGGAGCCGATTTGAGGTATTGGATAGAAACGTAGAGGAGCTTGTCAAAAAGCTACGACTTCCCGACAACATACAGCGTCAATATGTAGATGATGTTAACGGTTTGTTCCAGTTTATGGGCGATGTGGCGATTCGTGGCGAGGAGATGAGAACGGAGGGAGGAGAAGTTGCTGCCATGTATGATCGTCCTGGCAATAGGATCATCATCAACCTTGCCGCAATTGATCCGAACAACATGGTTGATGCGCAGGATATCGTGAAACGCGCAGCATTCCATGAGGGAATACACGCGCTGATAATTCGAGATCATCTGTCCGAGGAAGAATTAAACGTACTATATAATTTTGTTAGAAACGACGCGAACATAGTACCAGAGGAAGTAGATAAACATGCGCATGATGCGGGGCTAACGTGGTTTCAGCGTTCTGTCGCAGAGTTTAGTGATAGGAGGTATCAGTTAAACGAAGCAGATATTGAAAAAGAAGCTGTTATCTCTCTACTGGAAAGCTTGGTACGATTTCCCGCAGCAATGAATGCGCAGGTAAAGGGAGCGAAGGTGCGCAAGATCGGTAAGGGTCTGGGGGGATTCCTTGAGGGATTCATAGATGCGGCCAAGGATGCCGACATCGTTGATGTTATGAAGATACTTAGTCGGATAGAACGCGGTGAGGTTGGTGATCGTGGTGCTGGATTTTTAGGTGACGCCGAATACACACCTGATTCCATAGTTAGATCCAATGACTTACTGCGTTATGCAGATCCCGAGGATATAAAAAAGCTAAGAGCAGCCGTCGTTCTGCGTGATGCTGCGCCGTCTGATCGGATGAGAGAAAGTGAGCAGGCAAAAGTAGATGATATCGTTGATAAAATAGTTGCTAACCGTGGCATTATTCAGGAGTCTGCCCCGCCAATTCCCGATGCGATGAAGGCCATTGAGAATCAGCGTGAGCTTATCAAACACTATCGTGATACGTATCCGTCGAGCCCACCACTATTAGGCTTGAATCAGGATGAGCAAAATTCCGATGCGTATAAGATAGCCCTGGATACGTTCATGGAAATGCGTGGCAGGGATCCTAGATATGCCTATAAGATGCCCGCTCCGTATCAAACTTTTTTCGATAATCAGCCCAAGACCACCGAGGAAGCACAAAAGCTTGCCGGAGTAACAGATATATCAACAGATAAAGATCCTGCAAGAGAGCTTCTTAAAGAGGATGGAGCATTAGATTCGGATAAAAAGACCGGAGATGATCTTGAAGCTACGCGAGAGAACTTAAACAACAGTGTCGGCAACTTGCGTTATAACTATTTGGATCGTCGCCAGTGGGTTGTAGAACAGACCGATAGGCTTATGGCCGAACAGAACAGGGCGCAGTTAGATGCAGAAACATCTGCCCTGGTTATGTGGCGTAATTCCGACAATGCACTTAACTGGCTACCAAGTCTGATGCTTAGGGGTCCATTGTCTTATCTAGGCACATCGGTTGGAGCCGGAAGGTTTGAGAATGCACCCGTATATGATAATGATTTACAAGAAAATTACGGGGGTGACGGTCGTATTCAGGGACTCAATGACATACTCGCCCTAGTTATAGATTCCAAAGATTCAAAAGTCGCACTCGACTATGGTATAGCTAAGAGAATAGCCTGGACGGAGGATCGTCTTAGGCGTCTCCAATCATCAATCGCGGGCATTAACCGAAAAAATCTCTCTCCTGAGATCAAGCGCGAGTTGGAGATGTTCGAGGAAGCCGATACAAAGATTAAAAAGGGAATGAATTTAGAGAGATTAAGATCACTTATCGAAGAAGTAGAAACGAATGAAAGCAACAAAATTATTATAGAGTTTTGGGATCGTTATAATGCATATAATAATCATATGATCAAAATGTCTTACAACACTGGCATGATCACCAGGGAGCAACGTGACGAGTGGTTGTCGATGCCTTATACGCCGTTCTATAGAGAAATGTCTGAAGAAGATAGTTTCCCGGTAGGCTCACAGCAGGAGATAGTAAAGCGTGGAATCAATAAGGTAGAGAAGGCCCTGCAGGGCAGTATGGAACCGGTCAAAGAAGATTTGATGGACAATATTATAACAAATACACAGGCATTGGTTCGTGATGCCATGATGAATGTATCTGCATCACGAACAGCTAGAGATGCCGTGGCCCTAGGAGATGCAAAAAGAATAAGTATCAGTGACATGGCGGCTTCCGCTGACCCTCGTGTTATACGGGTTATGGAAAATGGCGTCCCGGTTTTTTATCAGTTGAAGGATCCCCAGCTTGCCATGTCTGTGATGTTGATGGGGGCCAATCCCAAGAGACAGTTACAGAAGTTCTTTGGTGAACATAAGCTTGGCGAATGGGCGCAAAAACTTCTTACGGGATCCTCTCAGTTATTGAGAGAAACTGTTACAAAGACCCCACCCTTCGCTATAAAGAATGTTTTCAGAGATTCTTGGCAAGCCATGAGTCTTACCGGAGGGGGACCAAAACTTGTTCTTGAGGCGTTTAGTAATGCTTTGGATCCAGACATACTACGCAGGGCAGAGGAAACGGGGCTATCAATAGGAATCGACTTTGTTGCAGATCCTGGTGAGTATGGCAACAAAATGAGAAATGAATTCAAGAAAGCTAATTTGGATTGGAAAGATCCAAAATCTCCTTTTATCGCAGCTTGGAATGCCTTGGGACGCATAGCCAAACAATCAGAGGTTGCAACCAGGGTTGCTGTATATGATCGCATATTGGCTAAGACGGGAGACAAGGCGCTTGCACTACACTATGCCGTAGAAATTATGAACTATGGTCGTAGGGGTGCGGACCCGGTATTCAGTACGTACATGGCTACCATACCGTTTATGAACGGTAGGTTACAGGGCCTTGATGTTACCTATAGGGGTCTCCGTTCCAAGAAGGGGGCTTCCGATATTCCAGGAATTTATGGATACGGATTAACTGCTGACGAATACAGTGATCTCCCCTTATGGAAACAGAATAGAGCACAGATTGCGGGGCGTGGCCTCATGCTGACCTTCGCAACTGGTTTGCTTTATTTACTAATGCGAGAGGATGACGAATGGCAGGACCTGAGGGATGAAGTTAAGACTGACAACTGGGTGCTTCCCCTGTCGGATCATGCATGGTTAAAAATTCCCATACCATTTGAGATCGGTGTTCTTTTCAAAGTTATTCCAGAGAAGATGTTTGAGGCGATCCTAGAAAAGGATGTAGGTGCAGTAGATGTGGGAGAAGAGACCATACGACAATTACGCACCTCACTAGGTATAATGGGATTTCCACAATTGTTTGCTCCGGTGATCGGTGCGATGAGTAATTACGATAAGTTTAGAAAGGATGCCATAGTTGATCCATGGATGGAAGAAACTCTATCTGCTAACGAGCAACGCAATATGTATACGAGTAACGTTGCTCGGACCATAGCCGATTTTGCCAACGATATACCATTGGTTAATAAATTAGATTTTCTAACATCCCCCATGAAAGTCGAATACATGGCGCGTCAGTATCTTGGCACGGGAGGGAGCTACGCGATAACGCTTGCAGATAGGATGGCTCGTACTGGATACCTACCGGATATACCATATGATCCATATATGAATCTGGCAGAAGCGGAAAGTATAGTTGGTACCAATAAAGATTTTGATCTTAAGTCTCTAGTCGGCGGTGAAGGTGTCGTTAACGTTCCTATGCTTGGCGATCTATTGACTGACCCCAGAACACGCGGAGGTCGTCAGCAACAATTCTATGAGGCGGTCGAGGAGCTTGATACCGTTATTGCCACACTCAATAGTATTACAGAAAGAGATCGCAAGAAGGGTTTCGAGTATAGGGAGAAACACCTGAACATATTAAGACATAAAAATCAGTTGAGATATCTTCAAAGTCGGTTGAGAAAATGGCGCGAAAGGAGAGATCATTTAGCAAAATTATCTTCCGAGTATATGTCTAATGACGAGAAGCGAGAGTATTACCAGAGACTTCTTGAAAGTCGTCAGGGTATCTTGGCGGGCATCGACACTATTATGGATTCTATAAAACAGGGTTGATTTGCATGAATGTTCTTAGCGAAATACTTAAAGATGAGCGCGGTGCCTTTAGTGCTGCTCGTACATTTTTATTTGCTTCCCTTGTTTTTACTGCTGTCCTGATCATTCTGGATTCTACGATACTGGATGTACCTGAAAGCGTGTACACCTTGCTTGGAAGCCTAGACATAGGGCTCTTGGCATGGGCTGGCGGTCCACGGGTGGCACAGTATCTAGGTCCACAGGTGGGGGCCGTGGCATCTGGTATCGCCCAGGCAGTGAAGGGTCCGCAACGCCCAGACCTATTAGATAACAATCCCGCCTTTAATGAGCATGACGAAAAGTGATTGGGTAGATGTCTGCGGTTCGTGGTTGCAGGCACAGGATGTAAAGCATTTCTCAGCCCTGGAGATTTGTGACGTAGGGCGAGAGAGTTACGGGATTAAGCTGGCCCCTCCCTCCCTGGAGCTACTCAAAAATGCGATCAAGCTTATCCGCGTTCTTGAATGGCTGCGAGAGGAAGACGGGATTGCTCCCCTGCTGATCAACAGTTGGTACAGAAGCCCATACTATAATGCAGTGATAGGTGGGGCATCCAGATCTATGCACATGACTCTTGGTGCTGCTGATGTGGTGAAGGTAGGCTGCACACCAGCAGAGGTTGCCGATCTCCTGGAAGATCATCCAGAAAAAGATCGCCTTGGTGTCGGTCGTTACAACTCGTTCACCCATGTGGACGTTCGTGGCATGATCAATCGCCCATCCCCTGCACGTTGGGGCAGTAATGGGTAACGGCATAAGATCGCTGCCCCGGTATCAACATGGCGGCTCACCGTTTCCTGATCC
>Ga0208919_1001369_pt1 | contig 14165 bp, 36 predicted proteins | sample 4_EtaG_FD_184076 | JGI IMG/M metagenome (GOLD analysis project Ga0208919, IMG submission 184076) | Marine viral communities from the Subarctic Pacific Ocean - 4_ETSP_OMZ_AT15127 metaG (SPAdes) (version 3) | ecosystem: Environmental > Aquatic > Marine > Oceanic | place: Pacific Ocean | collected...
GTGCATTTGTGGGGGTCCATTTTTCGGTGTGCACGTGTGCGCCCGTACTGTCAATGGGGATGGGTCGCGAATATGCCCACATATTTTCGTTTCGACGCGCCGAATAGTGGCGTAATAGTGGCGTAAAAGTAGGCCCGATGTTGAGAGGGGTACTTGACAAAGACAACAAAGTCGTGTAAAATCACTTGCGTGCAAGTGATTTGAGGCGTTCCCCGCAGGGGCGGGGGAAGTGAAGCGCCTAGCAGAAAATGAGCGCCGCTCATTTTAGAAAGGAGATGAAGTCATGAAGTTTGATTTCGAGAGGACTTGGGAGGATGACCTCGCTGACATGCGGGCGAGTCTTGCTCCCAAGCCTGTTCTCTACAGTCGGGTGATGTGCCGGTGCTGTGGGGGTAGGACGAGGGAGGTCAAGCCCACCGAGTTGAGGATGGGTACCGACTACCGGAATGGTCTGGGCGTGCCGCACACGCGGGTTACGTCGTTCCGGTTCCTGTGTGATGACTGCGAGGTGATCACATGGCGGAGGAACTCGTAACTTGGACCCGGGAGGACGGGTCGGAAAGTGATCCGTACCTGTACGGGATGACGGACTCGCATATGCGTGGTGTGCCGGTGTTGGCGCCACGCAGCAAGAGGGGGATGGCGCGGTGGCGTAGCGAGTCTACGCGGGTGCGTGGCCCTGTGTTTCCTGTGCGGGTGACGAATCCGCGTAAGGAGGTGCAGGAGATGGCGGAGGCGTTGGCCCGGTATGAAGAGGCCACGTTTGGGATGTGATGCCAAAATGAGCGCCGCTCATTTTGTTCAACAACAAAGGAGAGGAAGCAATGCCAAATCAAGTGAAGTGGGAGAGCGTGGACATGTCCACGTTCCGCGTCTACGAGCAGGAGGCGTATCAGCCTCCGGCTGTGACGGTCAACGAGAAGCCTTTGGATCGCAGCGACGGTGGTCGTTGGGGTGGGGAGGTGCGTGACTGATGCGTGGCTTTACTGACATGGAGCAGGTGTTGCACATGCGGGTTGCGGATTGCCCGAACAATGGGCGGGGTCCGTGTGCGTTGGCGCATACCTGCGTGGACTATTTCAAGGATGACGATGGCGTTGTCCGAACAAAGAAGAGGGAGGTGAGAGATGAGCACGAAGCGTAAGAGCAACAGGTTCTGCAAGAAGAACTTGTGGGCAAACAAGCGAGTAACCCCCAAACGATAAAGGATGGTGGTTCCGATGTTCTGGACTAGGTTGGTTCAAATAGTTTTCCTCACGGGAGTAACGTGGGGGATAGCAGTCGCAGCACAGATGCTGTGGCGTGACATGAGAGGAAAAGACAATGACTGTACATGACCTGTTTGAGTTGAGGGCGTTGACCCCTGAGCAGGAATACGACAATGAGTTGCGTTGGGAAGTGTTGATGGCGCAGCCACCGGGCGATGCGCGTCCTGAATGGTTGGATGCGTGGATGGCGCCGGTCATCCTGACGCCTGAGGTACTGGAGATCCTTGGGGATGTCCCGTTGGAGTGCAAGTTTCACGAAGGGCTGCCCGTTTACCGGGTGGCGTAACCAAAGGAGAAGCAAATGAATGACGAAATGAAACCGAAGAGGAACTGGTTGCTGTTTTATGAGATTGCCAATGTGATGGAGTTTCAGCCAGAACGGTATGCCCAAGAATCGTGGGGAAAGTTCATGCCTGCAATAGGCGCGGCGGAACGGTTCAGGGATGAGTATGGGTACGACCCTCATGAAGATGACTTCAACTGGACGAAGGTGGAGGAGTGCGGTACGGCTATGTGTATTGCTGGGCACGCTGCGATGATGACCGGTTGGTTCCCAACCCGGAATGACATGAACGGAGCGTGGCCGACAGCATCGTGGGCCTCTGTTTGTGATCAGCCGGGTCGGGACTATGCGTATGGCAAGGATGTGCAAGATGTTGCGAGAGATGCGTTGGGTCTTTACGAAGACGAGGCGGCGATCCTGTTCTGTGGATCGGCGGTGTGGACACCGGATGAGATTCGTGGGTTTGGCCGTGGCGACAGGATCCTGCATGAGGGTGATTCACGCCCATCTTCCCACGAAGAAGGGGAAACCAATGAAGTCTGATTCACCGCACACGACGCGATGCTTTGACCGTATCGCTGACGAGTTGTTCCAAATGGTCGTAAATGAGGAGGATGCTGCGCTGCGACAAGGCATGGACACTACCTTGGATCACACCATCAACTGGAACCGGATGAGTATACTCAAGTCTGTAGGAGCGAGGCTTGGGGAGATTGGAGATGAGTTTCTGAACAACTTCGACAAGGAAGGTTGGATGTGCAAGATAGGTGTGTACGAATAAATAAGGAGGAAAGAAATGGAAGAACGACATTCAATGGAGGAACTGCTTTCAGAACTGTGTGAATGCGGTCATCCTGTGCACTTTCATCATAGCGAATCGGGGCGGTGTCTTGGTGCTTTGCGGATGAACTTGCGTGGGGAAATGTCCAATAACTGCAAGTGCGGTGCGTAGATCTAGGAATGTATTTTAGGATAAGGGAGGAAAGCAAATGAGTGATGCAGGGTTTGACCGTGCACTAGGTGCGTGGGAGGACAACCAGTTGAATGCCCATTTGGCGAAGGGAGAGGAATGGGACTTCGCCTACGATGAGGCTCATGGGGCTGTTTGGGATATGAACCTGAGCGAACTGTACAAGATGGCACCCCCGACCATAGTGAGGGAAATGGAGGCGGTGGCGGAGGCCATGACGGCTCACGTTGCCGAACTGATGTTGGAAGGAAAGTGGGAGAATGACTAGAATCATTGAAGTGTCTGACCCGATTAACTATGTGGAACTGACAAAGAGAATGATGTGCATTTACGAGTTCGGCAAGGACGAGTACGGTCAGATTATTCTCTACACCAACTGTCGGGAGTTCTCCCGGAAAGTGCACGGAGATAACGGCGAGTTTCATGGAATGGCATTCGGAATAGAAGAGATGGAATGGGAGGAAATGTAATGAGTACACCAACTATAAAACACCCAACGGATCGACCGAACTTTACAGTCGTGACGCTTGACAAAGGGGGGAACCGCGAGTTGTGGCTGGCGTTCAGTTACGAGACTTGCGTAGGGTTCATGCGCCCGATGTGGGACAAGTGGATCGTGCGTCAGAACGAGTGGGGTCCAACCACCGGGAAACACATGAACATGCTGAACAACAACCCCAAGGACCGGTGGAACAAGAAGGAGTTTGAGTGGATGCTCACTGGAATGGTAGATGGATCACTAGCGATGGAGGAAAACGGTGACGACAACGAGTGACAGGTTTGAGTGGGAGTATCTGGTTCGGCTCAACGTCAAGGGCGAGTTCATCATGCAGGTATGGGCTGAGGACAAGTTCGCCTCTGAGCAGATGGCGTACGACCAGATGCGGGAGGTGTTGCCCGGATGGTGTGCCATCCAGATTGAGGGAGCCAAGCGGGCTGATCCGCCGTCGATGCGGTTCTTCCTGCGCAACATAGAGCGCACGCAGGGAGATGACGAATGAACGACCTAGACCACTGGGAACACCGCTGCGTGGAGTGCGAGCGCATCTTCGACTTGCTTGACGAGACTGATGCGCAAGAATGGTTTTACGGACACGACTGTGAGGAGTAATGAACGGTCATAGTTTCGCTGCAACATACGACGATGAGCGTGTGGAATGCACATGGTGTCTTGCCTCGCCGCTAAGTGCGGCAGGGCAAGCGAAATGCCCCGAGGTTCTCTACAGAGAAGCACGGGACAGGTTGCGGGCCAGCAGGTCTGCTAAAGTCCACGTTGTCCATGAGGGCGATGTGGAACTGGATAAGATGGCCGAATATTTCGGTCACGACAACAAGGAGGAACAGCAATAATGGAACTCAACGGAACGGTAGAGTCAAAGGAACTAGAGTTCACTGTAAAGTTGGACACGTATGACCTATGGACTGAAATCAAAGACGATGTGAACGACGCCGCTTATGAGGCTGCCCGTGATGCAGCGCGGGAAGAAATGGAGAACTACGTCAGTGACGTGGACTTCGGTGAGGGTGCGTCGGCACTGTTGAACGATTACCGTCCCGGCTTGGGATGCGAACTGGCCCGCGACTTTGAGACAGCAGTTCAGGGTGCTGTGATTGTCAACGACTGGTTGTTCGACAAGATTAAGGAGCAGCAGCAGCAGCCGTCTGGTTTGACGGAGGATGCGGTGCGTGACATCGTGCGTACTGAGATCCGGCATTTCTTGGCTGATGCCTCAACTGCGGTACGGGAACGGCAGACTGCCGGATTTACCGTCTGAAATCAAGTAAGGTAAACACAACAAAGGAGCAGAGCGTGGAAGTATTTGACACACACAAGGGGCATAACTTCCTCACCAAGGACAAGGCGGAGCATCCAATGGATGCCCACGTTGTCATGGAGGAGGCGGGTGCGTTGTTCGACGTGGCTTACCCGCCATCAGGGTACGAGATTCCGTTCTCGATTTTCCCGAACCAGATAACGTACCCGGAGGTTGACAGTGGGGCAGGCAAAGGCACCCCGTTGCACAAGTACGTGATACGAACCGACACCAATCAGGTGCTGGGATTGCATTCACACAAGTATCCGGAGACTGAGGGGTACCGTTACATCGCCGACATGGCGGAGGAACTGTTCCCGCAGAAGACCACATCTTGCACGGTGTTTGGTGTAGGGGAGAAGATTGCGGTAACGCAGGAACTCGTCGCACCCGTGGACTTGGGGGAGGGTGATGTCATCCAACCCCAGATCTGCTGGATCACCTCGTACAACGGAGTGTGGGCTACGTCAGTCTACGATCTGACGGAACGGCTGTTCTGTCAGAACCAGTTGATTGGTAAGCCTCTGGTGAAGGTGAAGCACACCAAGAACCATGACAGCCTGTTGGAGATGCGGGTCCGTATCCTTGAGGGGTCGATTGCTAGGGCTGAGGCTCTGGCAAGTATGGCCCGGGTTCTCAAGGATCAGGAGTACACGGACGAGCAGTTCAGGGGGCTGGTTCTGCAGGTGATGCCTTCGACGGAGGACATGACTGACCGTCAACATAACAACTTGTCAACCAAGCGGCAGTACTGCCATACGGCGTGGTCCCGCGAGAGGCAAGAGTTCGGTGCCGGTAACCGTTGGATGGCGTACAACGCCATTCAGGGTGCTGAGCAGCACAGGATCAATGGCCGTGCCAAGGGCGGATTGTATGATCCGGTGAAGGCGATGGAGAAGGCCATTGACAGCAAGACCCCGTTGGCAGAGCAGGCAATGGCCCTGCTGGCGGTTTAAACCAAACAAGAGAAGGAGAAACAATCCATGTATGTATGGACACGCAAGGAAATAGCAGAAGCATTCGGAGTGTCAGCGACCACCCCAACCGCTTGGATACGGGACTGGGGTCCCGAAACGGATCACCCGTTTCCTGAGCCGATTGCGCGACTACACAAACTGCCGCAGCCTTCGGGGCGACCGCAGTTCGTGTTCGATCCCGGCGAGGTGCAGGTGTGGTTTGCCGAACTGAGGGATTTCAAGCGTGAGAGGATGTCGAAGGCGCAGACTGGGACGAAGCGGCCACGCAAGGCGGTGCAACCAGTCGGCCTATCGACATCCATACAAGAGTTGCAGGATTCCACAGCGTTGCTGGTAGCAGCCCTGAGGGAGTTGGGCGTCGATGCGGTGAGTGTGGACCGTGGCTGAACAACCTCGTGTAGGAGAAATGATCGTCTACAAGACGTTCTCGGGAATGTGGCGCTCCGTGAAGGTGACTGCCGTGCATGAGGTTGTCAAGAATGGTTCCCCCGGGTTCGATGGGGTGGATCGTGACGGCAACTCGTTCTGGGGTTACAACGACCAGATCATTCCTGAAGAGGATGCGTTTGCTTGGATTGTGAAAGAGATCAAGCCATGACTGGAATAACACCGATGGGTCCCGACTGGACCTTTACACGTAAACAACTGCTTGAGCAGCGTGACGCTGAAGCACAGCGGTTGCGCGAAAAATGGGCAGAGAAAGAGGAGAGCGATGACGATAACACTGAGTAATGGGGCTGTGCCCTTGGTATGGCATGTTGCCGAAGGCTACGACGACGGGCTGCGACCGTTCATTGGACGGGTGCTGGCCTACCGCCCAAGCCGAAGAGAACTACACCCCTACGTCGTCTGGAGCATGGCTTCCGATGACGGGACGACGTTCGACTGCGCAACAGGTGACTACTGTGATACCATAGGACAAGCCGAAGAGATCTTTGCCCGCAGGGCACAGACCGTTCCTCGCAGGAGCGGAGTAACCAACCAAGGAGAAAACAGTAATGGCTAAGATACTGGAAACACTACCCCCCCAGATCCGCAAAGGTCGGGAGGAGCAGTACCCGTGGGCTGACTGGTTTGACGGTCGGGCACGGCTACTAGAAAATGGCATCGACTACGATGCTGAGACTATCAGCATGAAGTCTTGCGCTTATGCTGCCGCACGGCGGCACGGCGTGAAGATTGCATTGCGCACAGTCGGCAACGATCTGGCCCTACAGGCTCTGTAGACCGGATCAAGCACAGGTCGTGGGGGGTCGGGGAGTTCCTCCTTTCACCCCGGCCCCCCACACACTGAGAGGAGACACATGGCAAGCAATGAACAGTTAGAACAGGAAATAGCCGATCTGAAAATCGCCGTTCAGGGGATGTTCGGAATGCTCAAACATCTCACTGTCGAAATCGGTGATTTCTCACATACCTTGTCCGAAGTCGGTTCCCAATTCATGACAAGAATGGGTTTCATTTGGGAGTCTTTAGGGGGCAAAGTTTCTGAGGAAAACGAGCCTGATTCAGACGAAAAACCAGACGAAGAACCCGAAGCAGAAGTGATCCCGCTCAGGCCCCGCAACAGCGAGGAGCCTGCCGACGCCTGACCCGGCTGTAGCAGCCCATGGCATGGCATGGTATGTTTAGGCTAGTACATGCCATGTCATGCCATGGAGGGGTCCACCCACCCGACCAACCGATCTGCTAGGATTGGATTATGCAACCAACCGACGACCGAATCGTTCTACGACAATCATGGCTGGGAGAACTGGCAATGTGTCCCGAAAGGGCACGGCAGTCGATGCTGGGAATCTCTCAAGACACCCAGTCAACGTCCACCATGCTGGGGACCGCCGTCCACTACGGCATCGAACAATGTCTGATCGAAGTGATGGAAACCGGGAAGCCTCTAACAAAGGCCAAGACCGTTTCGACGGCCACCAAATACTGGGATGACCACCGCGACGAGATCGTCCGCTGGAACCACAAGGAAGACGAGCCGGTTGAAATCATCAAGGCCAACGCTGGCGTGTGGTGGGACGAAGTGCGACAGAACGTGCGCCCTACAGCCGTGGAGTGGACGTTTGAGTTGCCGTTGGTCGTGGATCACAAGCCGGAGATCTGGCTCAAGGGAACCATCGACTGCGTGCAGGAGTTCCCGCAACCGATCTTGGATTGGAAGAACCCGGGGCGCAAGCCATCCTCCGAATGGGAGAAGAAGCGTTGGTCGGTGCAAGCCGCAGCGTACACTTGGGCAGTGGCGACGCAAGCCGACAACGGGTTGACGGAAGCGTTGGGATTCCAGTTCGTGCACCTCGTCAAAGGAACGGTGTACACAACTCTCGTAGATTTCGGACCTGCGGAGTGGGCCAGTCTGGTTGCGCTGGCCCGCTCTGCGGGTACACTCATTGCCGCTGACCTACCGGTGTGGCCGCTCAACATGACCGGCTGGCACTGTGCACCCAAGTGGTGCGGGGCGTGGGCTACATGCCGCGGTAGGTTTGCGGGACCAGATCCATGGAACCAACTATAGAAAGGTAGACCCATGGCAGCAGCAACAACAGCAAAGAAAGCAGAGAACAGCATTACGGTATTCCGTAGGCAGGTCATTCAGACGGGGAGTTACGAACCCGCTGAGGCATCCTGTTCGGTGACAATCACCATGGATACCGACACATCGGAAGAGGAGGTTGCAGACCTGATCACCCGTTGGGGGTCGGTGCTGGAACTGTCCAACTACGAAGCGTTGGGAGTCGGCTACGAGATAGCGGAGGATGGCACCGTAGCGATGCTTGAGAAAAGCATTCCCGGGGCTAGTGCGAGTGGACCCCCAGCCGTGGCCCCGGCCCCGGCTGCATCCCCGGCTCCTGCCGGTGGCGGAGGCGGAAGCCTTGAGGATGTCTGGCGTAACCTGATGGATCACCAGTCCGATTGGTGGGACCCGAACTGGTCCAAGAAGATGGACCCCAACTCCAACTTCAACAAGAAAGGGCCGGACTACAAGCGCCGGTCTGACGGCAAGGGGCTGTGGTTGACGAAGCAGGACGGGTCGTGTCTGGTACCCGGCTGGTTTGTCTGCCCGTTCACGGGTAAGACTGCCGCTGATCTTGCGTCCATCGGGGCACAGATCAGGGCCTGACAATGGCCGACATCCTCACAGGGGATGAGGTGGCACGTCGCCTCGCCGCAGCCCAGACCGATGGGGCTGACGGCGGGGCGGCAGGCCGTCCTCCGCAACCAAACAGGTGGTCGCTGACCACCACAGTCGTAGATGAACTCATCGGGTTTATCCGCAACCCGGCAGAACGGTGGTATCTCGGATTCCCTGAGATCGACCTAGCAACCCGTGGTATCGGCAAGGGCGAAGTATTGATGGTGGTGGGGCGATCCCACACCGGCAAGTCTCAGATGCTGTTGAACAGCATGGTCACCAATCTGGTGAACGACCCTGAAGCCCACGTCGTGATCTTCTCCATGGACGAACCGCGTGAACTTGTGGCAATGAAGATCTTCTGTCTGCTGCAAGGACGCTCTTCCACCGATGTAGAGGAATCAATCAAGGCGGGCGATGATGCCACGTTGCAGGCCATGCGGGACACTGCCAAGAACGAGATGTCCCGCGTCGCTATCGTAGATGAGTCGCTTACGTTAGACATGATGGCTGAAACAATGGACGAGGTGCGAGAATGGTGGGGGTGCAACCCGTCGTTCTGCATGATCGACTATCTGGAACTGCTACCGGGTGGCGAGTCCGACGCTACCGGCGTGACCTCAAAGGCTCAGGCGGTGAAGCGTTGGGCGAAAACGCAGCGGGTACCCATCGGGCTGGTACATCAGGCTGGGCGTGGTTCGTCCTCACCCGGGTACTCTGCCGGCATCTATGCCGGAAGGTACGGTGGCGAACAGGAAGCAATCTTCGTCATTGAGGTGTACCGGAAGAAGGACCGGCAAACCCTGTCGGACTGGGAGCAGCGGTACCACGAGAACAGCATCAACCTGAACGTGTGCAAGAACAAGCGTACGGCACGGATGGTGGATCAGACGTACTATCTGGATCCGGCGTGCGGGCACATACATCCGTACTGGGAGGAGTTGATTCCCGGTGGGGGAGGATAGACCCATGTGCTGGAAGTACGACAAGCGTGGCGTCCCCCACCTGAAAGACCACAAGTGGGCGAAGATCGAAACGCCCGACCAGTGGGAATGGGAGGAGTGTCGTGGATGCGGCCAGTTGCGTAGACAAGGATGAGGTAGCCAACGACTTTGCTCTACTGTTCCGCGGCGGCAAGGTGGCGTTGGACACCGACGGCGAGTTCCGACCGTGGACAACAGACTCCGGTGGGTTCCAACCAGCAGACGGCAAGGACTGGCTGTCCATAACGTACGACCACCTATGGACAGGCCCATCCGTGGGGGTGTACCCGCTGGTGCTGCACGACGAGGAGTTTCAGGTCTACTGGGGGTGCGTGGATTGGGACACGGGTCGGCAAGAGTCCCTGATCCATGCACGCAACGTGCGGACGGCTCTGGAACAACTGGGTGTTACTGGATGGGTGGAACGGTCACGGTCCAAGGGGTTCCACCTGTGGGTGTTCTTCACCGATGCCATCCCGGCTGTAGAAGCGCGGCGCGGGTTGATCGCTGTGTGCGATCTCGTTGATGCCCCCACCACCGAAGTAAATCCTAAACAGGTTGAACTGAGTGGACGTGGGTGGGGGAACGGGGTTCGCCTCCCGTACGGACACCTGAGAGAACGTGGCGGAGCCAACGAGATCACCAACCCCGACGCCACCATCAGCATCGTGCCTGTAACCCGGTTCGTACCCCAAGCAATGGAAACCCGGGTCACCAGCGACGACTGGAAGGCCGTCACAGCCCTGTGGAGGCCCCCTGAGCCTCCCCGCAGGGTCGCCATGGGTCCTACCCCCTCCACGGACGCTCTGGACGGCTTAGCGGCCTTCATACGGCGTCTGGGTCCTGAACCGTCAGCGCACAAACCCACCGGGGACCGATCCATCGCCATGTGGAAACTAGCGTGCGCAATGACACGCCAAGGATACAGCCGACAGACCATGCTGCGGGAACTACGAGAAGCAGACATCGAATGGGGGCGAAAGTTCGCCAACCGGCAGGACTGCACGGAACAACTAGAAAAAATACTAGACAACGCATACAAGGACGTGCACCAGTGACCGACACCTACACCGTCGTCGTAGAACGACGACCCAAAGTGAAAGCACGCCCCCGGCACACCAAGGGCGGCAAAGTCTTCACCCCAGCCAGCACCCTCCAAGAGGAGGACTACGTTGCGCAGGCATGGAAGGACCAAGTAGGCGAAAAAATATCTGGCTCAATCGAAGTATCCATCGTCTACTCACCCGACTCCACCATCCTGCACGTCACCTCATCGCCACACGACGCAAGGACGCTACGAGGCGACTTGGACAACTACGTCAAACTGACGTTGGACGCACTCAACGACGTTGCTTGGGACGACGACAGCCAAGTCGTCCGCATCCACGCATCCAAAGTGGATCGCTCAGAATCGTGATACACCACACTGTCACGCCCCACATGAAGCAAGAAGCCGAAGGCATGGCAGATGAAATGGGCAAGTTGAACAACTCCATACGGCAAGGCGACGGCAACATCTACGGGTTCGTGGGCGAACTCGTGTTTGCCGAACTGACTGGTGCCAACCAGAACAACACGTACGACTGGGATGTGGAAATGCCAGACGGACGTACCGTCGATGTCAAAAGCAAATGCGTCACATCACCACCCATGCCGCACTACGAATGCTCCGTTGCATCCATAGGAACCAACCAGAACTGTGACTACTACGCCTTCATGCGTGTCCTCAAAGACTGCACCGAAGCATGGTACCTCGGAGTGATGGGCAAGAAAGAGTTCCTGCGCCACTCCACATTCATGGAAGCAGGCGTATGGAAAGACCCGTCCAACGGATGGACGCCAACCATCGACTGTTACAACATCCCCATCAGTGACCTGCACTTGGACGAAGACAACCCAGAAAACCTTCCGCCACTATCCCAGTAGGGTATACTCTGATGCGTGGCGACAAGACGAGAATACCCCACCGACCCCAACGAATGGCACATACGGCAAGAAACAGCACCGCTGTCAAAGACACGGCCCCTGACAGAAATAGAAGCACTAATGGAGTTGGCTCCCCACGAAGAGTCCTCCGTCCCATCCCTGCTGGAAACAATAGCCCTCAAAGAAGCCGTAGGAGAAGCCATAGATGCGTTGGAACCCGAAGACAGGTGGATAATCAACGCCCTGTTCGTTGAACACCTGTCGCTGCGGGCAGCAGGAAAGATACTGGGGATCCCCAAAACGTCGCTGGCGCGCAGACGCGACTACATCAGGAGACAGTTGATGGCGAACCTGTCAGAGTCCCCCGCCGTAGTGCAATGGCTCAAAGAAGGACTAGGACTCCGTGCCCTCCATGCATTGCCGGAGCAACCCCATGAATGAGGCGGTCCACACAGCGAACGCCCGTTGCGCATCGTCTACGCCATCCATGCCAGCGTAGAACGCCGCCAACAAGTGTTCGGCCTCTTCAGGGTCGAACACCAGCAAGACGCCTAGTAGCCCGTCCGGTGACCACTTGGCGTGAATGCCGTCGTGGGTGTCGAACAAATGGGCTGTCTCCTGCAGTTCAGCGTAGATCTCTTCCTCTACGTACGCATGTTCCGTGCTGAACAGCGCCCATTTGGCATCTAGGTCTTCCACGTTACCCGGCGACCTTCTCCCGGGCGTACGTCTTCACGACGCTGAGGGCCGCAGCAACTGCTGCAACCGCCGCCGTCTTGGCCGAAGCCAGATCACTGACAACAAATACTGCTAAAAAAGCCTGCGCGAAAGTCCACGCAGCCCGCTCAATCATGTTGCTCACTTCTTCTTCCCCTTGTTGGACCGTTTGGAATAGTCGTAGGCAATGGCGGCAGCCTGATCGCGGGGATAGCCCTCACCGATCAGAGTGCCGATGTTCTGCGCAATGGCGTTCTGGCTCCTACCGCGCTTCAACGGCACGGCTAGTACCGTGGCCGACGCGGCTTCTTCGGCGCCACCTCAATCACGCAGCGCCTTGCGGGCGCCACTCTTCGATGGCGAACCGACATGGCCGATACCGCCGCCCGTCTTCACGCCGGTAACCAGCACCTGACCGGCCTGTACCTTCTTGGGTGTTGACCCATCTCTCATGATGTCCTACTTTCCGAACGGGCGACCGCCGAAAGCGGCGTTCCCCAGATTCGTTCCCCGCAGATACGCTGCGGCCTTCTTGGCCTTCTGACTCATGTCCCACATGTTGAACGAGGACGACGAATCGTAGAGTTGCTCGTCCTGAGAACCAAATGTGTCCTCAAACGAACCGTAACCTTCACCCTTTGGCATAGTGTTTCCTTTATCGTATGAACAGGGCGCCGAACGTGTCACCGTCCACCACCCCACTGACCTTCAAGAAACCTTGTGTTTCCTGAAACTGTTTGACCGCCTTCTTCGTGCGGCGACCAAAGATCCCATCTGCAGGACCCGGGTCAAACCCCCTGTCACCCAAACGGGCCTGCACCAGACGCACCGGCTCACCGCGCCGCATCAACGGCCACCGCCGCCCCAACGGCCACTGGCGAACCTGCTTCTGCAAGTCGTGAAAGTACCGGACAATGCCAGCCCAGTCGGTGTCTGTCGGGCGGATCGCCGCAGCCATACCGCCCTCAACCCACCCGCCCAACCAGTGCCCCGGACAGGTTGTCGCCCCCTTGCGACGATGGGTGGACACCCACAGTGTCCCGCCGAATCGGGTCTGCGCTTCCCGCATCAGCGTCTGGAACGACTCAAGAACCTGTTCTCTAGGTTCCACATCGCCATGTCCCGTGAAACAGACGGAGATGGACTTGGCGTTCCACCCTTTGGTGGCTGCGCCACGCGCTTCCCATCCTCTGCCTTCAAAGATCGTCCCCGTTTCATCGACCAGCCAGTTGTATGCGATCCCGTCCCACCCCTTGGCTAGATGGTGCCGCTCAAAGGCGTGGACAGCCGTCGTGCCCGTGGGTCCGTTCTCTACACCAGAATGATGCACGACGACGCCCTTGACTCGCCGATGCTTGATCCGGTTGAAGCCCTTGCCGCCCGGGGGCGGCTTGGCCCCCCACTGTTGGCGGGAAATATAGTTCATACCCATAGGTTAGTTTGTCCCGTCACCGCGTTCTGCTAATAATGTCCATGCGGTCATTTCGCTGGGTCAACCGGTCGTACCGTTGGCTTGTCAGCCAGTTCGACTGAACCTCCGGTGTGTTGAAGTTAGCAGACATGCCGAACATGGTACTCAACAGCGAGCGGGTGAAGTTTCGCTGGTACTTGGGTTCGTTCGGCAGGAGGCGCCGCACCAGCCCAAGGGACGGCAGCATATTGGTTATCAGGTAGATGTGATGGTCACGCATCTTCCACTCGCCGCTCGGGGAGCGCACCGCAACCCCAGACATCGACAATGCGTCCATCACGAACGGCACACCAGAGATGGCAGCAGGGGCCTTCTGGTAGCGGCCACTGAACGGGATGCCGTTGAACACCTGCTTCCCGAACGCCACCTCCAACGGTGCCTTCAGGATCGGTGAGGCGCCGGACAGCAGGGTCGTCGTCGCTTTCTTCCAGCCGCCCCGCTGGAACGGGTCGTACCGCCCCAAGTCTTGGAACGGAATGTCCGGCGCCGTATAGACGGTGCCGCCCTTGGCGGCAAATGGCAGGCGCACACCGAACGGCTCCAAGAAATAGTCCGGCACAACCCCCTCGCTTTCAGTCCCCAACTCAAGGCTCCGCTTAGCGGACAGCAACTTGTTGTAC
>Ga0208919_1001372_pt1 | contig 14155 bp, 13 predicted proteins | sample 4_EtaG_FD_184076 | JGI IMG/M metagenome (GOLD analysis project Ga0208919, IMG submission 184076) | Marine viral communities from the Subarctic Pacific Ocean - 4_ETSP_OMZ_AT15127 metaG (SPAdes) (version 3) | ecosystem: Environmental > Aquatic > Marine > Oceanic | place: Pacific Ocean | collected...
GGAAGACATCCTGAGAAACACTTGTGGAGACAATGCTTTTAGAAACTAATGTTTCTACTAGCACTTCTCCTGTTGATACAGAAACTAATCGTAATGATATAGTTACTACATCTTCTCGGTATTGTTTGCTTGTACCTATTCCTAAGTATCTAGCACCCATACCACCAGATTGAACATTTGTATCGTAGTTAATAACTCCACCTTGTATTAACAATCCTGCAAATAACAAGGGTTGAAGTTTTTTATTCTCTTCAAAGTTCTCTCTAGTTGACCGGATTAGTTGTCGTTCTTTAGTAAGGTTATCTAAACCTACTCGTTCAACAACTCTAAAAAATTCACCATTAGCAGCATGTTTTAAAGCCCTGATAAGTAATGCTTCAGGAGCTTGTGTGACTGCTGTACTAAACAAAGCAAAGCTACTATTACTTTTTCTTTGCCCTGTTAAATCTTGAAAGCTATCTCTATATACTGCTACTACTGGTTTTCTTTTAGCAGGAGGTAATTCAGCTAATTCAACTGATTGTAAATCTAAAATATTAGCAGGTTGTATATCTCTAGTTAAAGCTAAGTCTGTGTTTTTATTTAAGACTGCACAACTAGAAACTGAAATTGCCAATAGGAAGCTGTATAGTAGTCGTATCGCCATTACTGTCTGTTATTACCAAAGTTATAATTCCATCTTCAACACTATATGTAATAGTGTTACCTTCTAAAGTTAAAGTACCTTCTGTACTTGCTGTTTCTCCAAACAAATTTTCTACTAACTGCCTTGATAGTTGTGCATATATTCTAGATTCTAAATTTCTAATAAACCTTGCTAGTGTTGTATTTTCTTTGTCTCTTTTAATCTGGTCTTGTAAAGCTTTTATTTCTTCTTTAATAGACATCTTTCTATTAAACTCTTGATTCTCTATAGTAAGATAATGTGCTGATGTACCTACACCACTAAAGCTAGGATTCTTAAATTGATGTACCATTTCATCAGCTATATTATTTAATGACCAAAACATAATAAGCATAGTCCAAAAGAACATGCAAAATTTACAGTTCCTGTCTGTTTTGTAGCTATTAAATGTTGGTATTAATTTCATTTTAAAATATTCTCGTGTTTACCCAAAAGATAAAAAACATAAGTCCTAACATAAATAATTGCACAAAAGACATAAGTGCAACTATACCTAATTGTTTTTCAGCCCAAGGTTTTAGTTCTTGTTCGTTCCAAATTTCTTGCTCCTCTATTGTGGAGTCTCTATTTTTAAAGTTTAAAGGTACTTGTTGATAGTATTTCATTAATCTTTTCTTTGGTCTTCTCTATCTGCTTTGGCTATTTTATCTATATCTATTAAGTTAGGAACTCCTAACAATGTTTTTAATAATACATCTTGTCTAATACTCTGATTGTCCATTGCTCTAACTCTATCTATAAGAGCAACAATAATACCATATTGACTATCAAGTTTAGTAGAAACTCTTTCTTCCATAGTATCTAAAGATGTTTGTACTTTATCATCTAAGGTATCTAGTTTAGTTTCCATACCATCAATAATTCTATTTATAAGTTTCCATATAAATAAACCTAAACCTAAAGCTGCTGCAATAGGGAAGCCTACTTCACTTATTAATGATACTGCTCCTTCCATTAGTCTTTAGTAGAGTTAGAAGCTCCAAAATAAAAACTAATTACTGCTGATGCTAAACCACCAAGATAACCTAATACTAAGTTTATAAGAGCTTCAGAGTTTTGTTCTGGTGGTTGTAATGTTACTAAGAATATATATCCTAAGAAACCACCTACTGTAGCAATACCCATGATACGAGCTGTCCAGTCTTTACTAAACTTACTTCTTGCATCTTGTTTGTCTTGTGTTTCTAGTTTAAATACATCAACATCAAGCTCTTTCATTTGAACTTCAAAAGCTTGTTCAGCTTTTTTAAGTTCTAGCATTTGTTCAGGTGTTGCTTCTGCTATACCTTTTTCTATTGCTTTAGGATTATTAGGTACACCTAAAACTTCAGCAATCATATTACCAGCCATACCAGCCATAGGACCACCAAGAGCAGTTCCTAATGTTGGAGCTACAGCACCTACTATATTTTTTAATATATTTTTCATATTATTTCTCTAAAGTTAATGTTGTTTCTAACATTGTATTAATAGAATCAAGAACCCATTCTGGTATATCATCTACTATTATATTTTCATATTCAGCTTTTTCTAAATGTAAGCTAATTAAATCTTCATATAAACTTCTAAACTGTTCTCTAGTTATCCAAGGTTCATTACACTTAGTTCTAGCCTTACAGTCTAATTTATATGCTTTATCTAAATCTTTTTCTAAGTAGAGCAGCATTCTAATACTTGTTTTTGTAATTCAATACTTCTTCTACCTACTTGTCCAAACCAACGACTGTCTTCCATTTGTCTAGCCATTTCAGCCCAGTCATATTTACGACAAGCAGCTAACATATTTTTAAATTTAGATAATCTTGTACCACCTAAGTTAAAACACATATTAACTAATACATGTTGAATAACTTCTGGTAATAAATAAAAGGCTTCTTCTGTTCCAAATACATGTATAGTTTCTGCTAAATGTTTTTTAAAGTCATCTTCAAAATACATATTAACAACTTCTTCAGACACTTTAGTTCCTACTTCCCATTTATATTCAGGGTCTTCAGGCTGACAAAGATGTCCAATACCTAAAGTTTTATAGCCTAAACTATCCTCGTATATTTCTAACACTTTACCTTCGTGTCTAGTTATTTCGGCTTTACATTGTTCTATGTTCATAATCCTAACTCCTTCATTTGGTCAGAGTAAGGTTGTCCTGTAAAAGGGTCAACCCTATCTGCTGCTGTTTCTTTAACATCAGTAACTGGAAAATCTTCTGAAACTTTTTCGCCTTCAAAGTATTGTTGTCTTACTGGACCTCCGATTGAATATAAAGGTATATAAATTTCTTCTTCTTCTTCTTTAGTTTTTGTTTTTCTAGTCAAACCTGCAGCTTTATCAGCTTCTCTAGCTGCAGCTTTTATTTCTTTATAAGCTTCAGGATTTGTACTTCTTAACAAAGCAATGCCCGGAACTTCATCAACTGCAAAAGTTAATGGACCTGTCCAATCATCAAATATTCTTATTATGTCATCTACTGCAGGACCTGTAAATCTTTGAGTAACAGACCTTATAAAGTTATCATATTCTAAACCTTTTTGAGTTCTATATAATTGTTCAGTTGGTCCTAATAAACCTGTTCTAATTGCAGCATCTAAGACTTCCTCTCCTATATCTTTTTCACCACTTTCAAGTTCTTCTAAATTTTGACCTCCACTTCTAAGAGTATTACCAAACATAGCTATCATTGTCATAGCAGTAACACCTGAAAAAACTTGAGGAGTTCCTACATAGAACTGTTTACTTCTAATATCTTTAGCTACTTCTCTAGCTGCATTTTTTAATACAGTATTACTAAAAGCAGTAGGAAATCCCATTAACCCAAAAGCCCATCTTGTACTCGGCATTGAATGCCATAAAGGTTTTTGATTTGCTGCAGCAGTAGGATTCATAATAACTTCATCTACATATCTTGCAGCACTAGGTAAAAAATTTTCATTATAAAACTCATCAGAAGTTTTACCTCCAGACCGAACCCATTTTTTACCGGCTGTTACATTTATACCTAATTCTTTTAGTTCGTTAGTAAGTCTTATTTTTTGTTTTGGAGAAATAATTTTATTTGTAACAAGTTCATTTAAGTTTTCATATATTTTAGCTTTACCAACATTAAAACTTGTAAGCTGTACAAATCTTGTCCAGTCATGTAATAAATTTAATTTAAAAAATTTATTTTGTGCTTGAGTAGCTCTTCTTCCAAAACCTTGACCAAATAGAGCAAGAGACCTGTCTTCTCCAGCTCTATTCATAGCTCTGTTAAATCTGTTTAATTCTTTTAAAGATTCTGGTCTAGCATCTGCAATATCTTTTTTAACTACATCATTCCACCACATTTTTCTGTAGTCTCCTGCAGTTTCCCAAAGTATTCTTATTCCTCCTTTATCTACACCAGACTCTGTTTTACCTTTTTGAAAAGCTTTTTTACCTGCTCCTCTAACTAAAGGAACTGCAACTTCTGATAAACTGGTTATAGTAGCAAGAGGAAGTAAAGCTAATTGGTTTCCAACAATAGCTAGGTCACTTGCTACTCTACCAAAAATATTATCTGTTTGATTAACTTGACCAGTAGTAACTAAATAAATATCTTCTAATCTTTTATATTCTTCTGATGTAAGTTTTTTACCTTTAGAAGCTAATTCTCTTCTTATAGGATTTATAAATCTTTTTATAAACTCATTTAAGTCTTCTCCTAATCCAGCTTTTCTTTGAATAAAACTAGAAGATTGATGTATATAATCATATAATAAATTTTCAACATTATTATCTAAATAATCTACAATATTATTTTCATCTATATTTTTAAGAGTCCTTTCTTTTGTTAAACCGGGAGTAGCTTTTGGAAATAAAAGACCTTTTCTTGCTTTTCCTTTACCAATAGTTGCTAATTCAGTATAGCTTTTACCAGTTATTTTAGAAGGATTAATTATTTCTTCTAATAACTCTTTAACTTCATTATTAGTTTTTAAACCTTCTTTAGCTTTTAACTCTTTAGTTAATTTACCTTCTATACCTTTGTTTAAATTTTTTATTTCAGCTTTAACTTCTCCATAAGAAAAACTTCTAGGTAAATAATTTTTTATTAATCCAATTTCTAATCCTTCACTTTTAGCATCATTTCTAATTTCAGTCATTAGTTTTTTAATGCCTTGACCAGCTTTTATTATATCATCCGTTGTTTTATCCGTTAAGTTAAAAACTTTTTCTAATTTAATTTGTTTGCCATCAACTGTTACAGTTTTTCTACCTGTTCTTAAATAATAAGCTAGTGCATCATTAACATTGTCTGAAATTCTTTGTCGTTTAAAAAAACTTTGTCTTTCTGCTTTAGGAGTATCTTTAAATGGAATTTTAAAAAATGAATCTCTTGAACCTAATTTAGGAACTCTAACTGTACCTTTAGTTTTTAATGGGTCTAAAATAGCTTTTAATTGCTCACTTCTAAAACCTATTAAGGAGTTGACATCTTCATAAAAACTTCTATTTGAAACTTTTTTAGCTATATTATAATCTTTTGCAGTTATACTTCTAGCTGCATCATATCTAAAATATTTTATAAGTTTGTCAAGTGTTGGAGAAGCTTTCATTTTATCTAACAATAAAGCAGTAGGTTTATTTACAAAACCTGTAAGTCTTCTTATATTAGGTGTAATGTATTCTACTATAGCATCTGTTTTTTCTATTGCTTTATCAATAACACCTAATTTATAATCTTCGTTACCATCAATTCTTGCAGCTCTTCTATCAGCTATAGATTTATTAAATTTTGTATATCCTGCACCAGCTCCTCTTAAAACAGCAGGAATAGCTGCAGTTACAGCTCCCATTGTTAAACTTTCTGTAGGACTTATTTCTGTTCTTCTATCAGTATTTACATCTGCATGTTGTTTAGCAAAGTTTGTAGTGCTACCATAAATAAAACCTTCTGTACCAGCAACAACAGTTTGAGCATTTTTACTCATAGGAGCTTTTATTTTTTGACCGGGAAGTTTTGCTACTCCTTTAGCAACACCTTCAGCTATTTCTTTATTAGCTAATTTTTTTAAAGTAGATTGTACAGCTTTACCAGCAGCTACACGAGCTGCAACAGAAGTTCCTCCTGTCCAAGGAACAAATAAAACACTAGCTATCATAGTAGGGTCTAATGCAATTTCTTTAGTAACATTAGCACCTGCACGAACCCATTCACTAAAACCACCTACATCTGCATTATCAAATTTACTACGAAGATATTGATAATCTAATTTTTGTTGATTAGTAAACTTACCACTATCAAAAACCATTTTAGTAGCATCAGCTAAATTGTAATCAGCACCTCTAAAATAACCAAATAAATCTCCAACAGTTTTTCCTTTTCCTAAAGATGTTAAAAATCTTTCTGTTATTTTATTAAACTCTTCATCTTTTCTTAAATCAGTAAGAGTATATTTTTGTTGAGGAATATAACTAGGTACAATAAATGTGTTATTTTTGTTTTTATAATTACTTAAATCTCCAAAAGTAGGCATATGATTTATTCCTTATTTATAAATTACTGATGGAATCCATTTTAAAATAATTTGACCATCAAAACTTTTTACTTCTTTAACTACAAATGAAACTGTAAAGTCTTCATCATCTATAGTATATTCTTTACCAACTCTATCAGGTCTTAAAGTTTGTTCATTTCCCTCATCATCTTTATATTTTCTATTTTGTAAATATTTATACTCGTTTAAATTTTGAGCATGTATATTAGCAGTATCTGGTATAATTGGTAAATTTTCTACATCTGGATTTACATATTCAATACCATGAGTAGGTTTTTGAGAAGTAAACTGTCTTCTTAACCAACCTCTATTATATTCATCATCTGTGGTACTTCCACCTTTTCCTATAGAAACTCCTTCTAATTGCATATCCATTGCAGTTTGTAAAGCTTGTACATCATCCATATCATATTTGTTCATAAGATGTGTTTTAGCTCTTATAACATTACTAACATAAACACTAGATAAACCTGTAGCATCCGTACCATCTGTACCAAAAGTACCATCTATCATAGAAAGTTTTTTACCAGTTTCAGTTTCTTGACCTATTATTGAATTTATTTGAGAAACAACTTCTAATCTATTTTCTGTGTTTTTTATTTCATCTGTAGCATTCATATCATCTCTAGTTATACCCATACCTAAATCATATAAATCTCTTTCTTTCATACTTAAAAAATCTGTTGGGTCTGTATTAGGAGCATCTTTTCTAATGCGTTCTACTTTAATAAATGTAGAAACAAAATCTGATAAATTATTTTCTTGTATTTCATCAAGTTCTTTTATGTTACTAACTTTTAAACCTCTTCTATATGCTTGAATAATATTATTTTCTAATTCTTGTGCTTCTTTTGAATCCTCCATTATATCTTTAAGTTTTGAATCTTCTATAGATTTTAAAATAGCTTTATTGCTTTTTGTTAATTCCATATCTTTTGTTTCATAGAAAAAATTATCACTTGCTGCTTTTCTTTCACCTAGTTTAACTTCTCTATTTACTAAATCTTCTTTACCTTTAACTGTATCTAAATAAGGTATTTTTGTATTTTGTGCTATTCTTTTAGATTCAGTTTTTTCTAGGTCAGTTAATAACTTAGCTTTTTTTTCTTCTCCTGTACCAAAAATTTTACTAAAAGCAGCTCTAATTAATCCTTTTTTAGTTGGGTCATCTTCAACAGCAGCTAATGCAGCTTTGTATGCTTCTTTTGCTGGTGCATTAAATTTTGTAAATGTTTGTATATAAACTGCTGGATTTTTACTTTGACCCTCTATATATTCTTGAGCTAATTTTCTTTTATCTTCTAAAACTTCCATAGCAGATTCATAACTTTCAACACTTAAATTAGCCCTACTAATATTAGAGTAAGGATTAACTCCTAATTTAGCTTGTAATTCTGAATCATTATTAAAAAATTCTATAGCTTTTTTTTCTATATATGCTTCAGGATTTTCTTTATAATTTAAAAATTCTTCTCTTTCTTTATTTTTACTAAGATAAATATCTTCATTTTCTTCAAATATATCTAAATATTTATCTTTAACATCATTAGCAGAATCTATTACATCTTGTTTTAAATTACGCTGATAAGTTCCTAAAGTTTCTAATACAGCAGAAGCTAACAAAGCTTGTTTAGCTTGTTCTTTATCTTGTTTATTTCTTCTACTTAATAAAGCACCAGCTACTTGACCAAATGGTGAGCCTGATAAATAATCTGAAACACTTTCTGTAGGTTTAAATGGACTTTCAATTTTTTGTACCATTACTCTTCTCCTTTACTTAATAAACTTCTAATCTCTGTACCTTGTTCTTTAACTTTATCTAAAATATTTTGTGGTACTACATTTGTATCTATTTTAGGTTTTAATCTTTGTGTAGTTTGATTTTTAATTTTACCAACTGCAGTATTAAATTCATTTAATTTATTTTCAAATTCTTCTTTTAAATCATCTCCATCTAATTCATCTAAGTCATTACCTTCAATGTTGTATTTAATATTTGCTTCTTCTCCTATAGCCATTAATGTGTACATAACAGGTTCAGCTAATAACATCATAGTATCAATACTTATATCACCTTCTGTAAATTTAGCATATAAAATAGCACTTGCTATATCACCAATAGCACCACCTTTAGCTAAAGCACTAACAATATTTTTTACAGCTTCTGGTTGCATTATTTCAGAAACAATATTATCTAATGCTTCACGAGGATTACTATGTGTTGCAGGACTTTCCCAAGGATATTTATTATCTGGACTATTTACTAAACTTTGTCCGGGTATCGGAGCACCTTGAGCTGATAAATTAGTAACCTCATCTAAACCTTCTTGACTAAATTGTGCTTCACCTCTTATCTTAGCACCTTTATCAGGTGCAATATCTTCTATATCAAATCCAGCATCTAGTCCATCTAAAACTGCTAATCCTGCAGCTTCTCCAATACTATTAGATATAATAGGTTTAACTTCTCTTGTTGGTTTTCCCATTAGGCTACCTCTATTGTGTTTTGATTATATAATTGTGAACCATAGATACTGCTAGGGTCTGCATTTCCATACATAGGTTGATTATAAATTGAAGCAATGTCCATATTATTTGCAGCAGCATATATCATTAGTGGGTCAAAGTTACTAGCACCCTCTTGTCTACCACCACTTCCAACAGCACCTATAGGGTCAGTTTCAGTTAGTTTAGCCATAGCAGCACCGGTTGCAACATTTGTTAGGACTCGTGTACCTGCATCAGCTACAAAACTACCTACTCTTGTATCTAAAAATCTTTTAGAATTAGTATTTAAAGTATCTATAACTTCACCTTCAGCATTATAAAATTCAAACTCTCCGGGTTTTACTTCTTTATAACCACTACCATCAAAATTACCTAAATTTTTATCCATTGCTTCATTTAATAAATCTTGTTTTTGAGTAAATTCAAAAGGTAATTTTTCTTTCGGAACAATTTCACCAGTTACATTATCTATATAATTTGTTCCATCATAAGATATTCTACTTGTGTCCATTTGTCCACTTAAAGCTGCTCCACTAAAAGGAACTGGAGCACCACTAGCAGAACCAGCAGCAAATGCACTTTGACCTGTTAATATATTAGCACCAACTCTAGCAGTACTACCTAAAGCACCACCAACAGCACCAAAAGGTTTTGCAGCAGTTTTAGCAAGAAAGTTTCCTGTTTTAGCTAAGAAATTTCCACCTGTACCAAAAGCTGTTCCACCTAAAACTTTAGCACTTGTACCCATCATCCATTGACCAAAAGCAGATGAAGCTACAGCACCTGTACCACCAAATGCTGTAAGAGCAGCACCTCCCGTGACTACGACTGCAGCAGCAATAGCTAAAGCTTTAAGAATTTTACTAGAAGATACTTTTTTAACTACCTTCTTAACTCCTTTAACTACTTTTTTTACAGCTTTCTTAACTCCTTTAACTACTTTTTTAAAAGCTTTTTTAATTTTTTTAAATAATCCCATAATGTATTTCCTTAAGTTGTAGTTCCACTAACTAATAATGATATTAATGATTTAATATCATTTACACTAGAACTATATTTAGAAGGGTCAGAAGCTAGTGCAGTATTAACTAATTGTGCTATTCTATTTTTTTCATTTTCACTTGCTCTAAAATCATAATCAGCTTGGTCTCTTAATTCTTGCCATAAAAATGATTGAGCTGTTTGTGTCATAGCAAAAGCATTTTGTGCATTTTGTGCGTTAATTTGATTTTGCATTGCAGTATTAGCAGTATTAACTTGTCTTCTCCATTGAGTATTAGATTGTTCTACTACTGCTTGGTTTTGTGCATTCCATTGATTTCTTGCAAAGTCTTGGTTTGAATTAAATTGGTCTATTTGTGTAGCTAACTGTGTATTAAACTTTTCAACATCAGCAGCTCTTTGAGCATCTCTAGCTGAAGCAGCATTTGTTTGAGTAGCATTAAACTGTTCCATTGTATTCATCTGTGTTTTATTATATTGTTCAACTTGTGCATTTAAACTAGCCATAAATTGATTAGTTTGATTTTCACTTGCTGCATTAAACTGAGCAGCAGCATTATTAGCAGCTTGATTAGATAATAATCTTTGTTGTGTTTGTTGTGCTCTTAATATATTTGATTGTTGTTCAGCATTTAAGTTAGCCATATCCATAGCTAAAAAGTTTTTAGCATTTTGTATTTGTGCTTGTTGGTTAAAATTAGCTTCAGCAATATTAGCTTGAGACATTAAAATTGCATTTTGTATAGCAGCTTGTTGGTCTGCTGCAGCTTCTGTTAAACTTACAGTTTGCATAAATTTACTATTAGACAAAGATGTTTGTTGGTCAGCAGTAAATTGAGCCATATCCATTTTAAATACATTTTGAGCATTTTGTAATGCTGTTTGTTGTTGTCTTTGTGCATCAGCTTCAGCAGCTTGTGCCTCTATACTTTTTTGTTGAGCTACACTTTGTTGGATAGCTTGTGCATTACTTTGAGCTATAGGTACAGCACTTTTAATAATAGCATTAAATAAATTATCTCTACCTACACTAGAAGCACTAAGACCTCTTCTTGCTAACATAGCTTCTACACTAGCAACAGCAGGTTTAGCCCATGTAGGTATTTCACCATTTTCCATACCTTTTAATAAACTATCTATTTGATTAGATACTAAAGCTTCTTCAGGTAATCCAGCTATAATACCTCTTTCTTGTTCAGTAAATTCAGTAAGTTTATCTTCTAAAGCTTCAGGGTCATTACCTAATTCATTAATAGCTTCTTCTGGTAATCCTGCATTTCTTAATTGTTTTTTAGCTCTAGTAACTCTAGCTAAATTTGTACCAGCATTTTTAGCTGCTTGTGCTTTTGCTTCAGGACTTAATTCTCCTACTACTCTTTCTGCTAAAGCACCTTCTTCAATATCTACATCAGCACCTTCAATAGGAGCAACTTTTTCTACTTCTGCAGCTTCAGCAATAGCATCATCAGATAATTCTCCTTGTGCAGTATCTACTTTAGCTTCAGTATCTACAATATCTAATTCATCTTCTGTTATTTCTGCAGCAGGTACATCAGTTGGCATGTCTGCAGTTTGTGCAGTACCTGTTGTAACTTGTTCTGGTTCTTGTCCTTCGGCTTTTCTTTGACCTACAGTTGTATCTGTATATCCCGGAACATCTTGCATAGTTGTTGTTTGTTGTTCTTTTATAGGTTGTCCTGTTTCAGGGTCTATACCCATTGGAACAGCATCAGGTATAACAGCAGCATCTGGAACTTCTCCTCTTGCAGCAGCTTCTGCAGATTGTCTAGCTGTATTTTGTTGTTCAACTTTAGCAGCTTCAGCAGCTTCTTCTGCAGCTTCTTCTGCAGCTTTTTTAGCAGCTTCTTCTGCAGCTTCTTCAGCAGCTTTTTTAGCAGCTTCTTCTGCAGCTAATCTGTCTTGACCACCACCCGGTCCACCTATAGACATAAAATCATCTCTTGGGTCAAAATATCCTTCTTTTGTATTTAAACCACCAACTTGATAGCTTACTCTACCACCCTTAGACATATCTAATCTATTATCAGTAGTATACTTCTGTCTATATTTTTTATTTCTTTTTTTCTTTTGTTTTGCCATTTTACTTTACCTCAAAGAGTTTGTCAACCTTTTCATGTAATTTTTCTAATCTATCCATAAGGACATTCATATCATCTTTTACTTCTTGTTTGGTAACATAATCTTTTGCAATTTCTTCACGAGTCTTATTCAAAAGTATGTCTATTCTTTTTGCTTCTGCTTCGTTTTTACGAATACCATAAAGCACAGGAGCTAACACCAAAGTTATAAAGATGTTCCAAAATAAATAAGGTGTTAATTCCATGTATTAACTGATAGTTTTTGTTACGCTTGTAGGTGTAATTTTTGCAGCTATGTTTGCATCTAATCCAGCTTTTAAAGCTGTAACTGTATCAGCAGTCATAGCAGTTTCAACCCAACCTTGTACTTTAGCAGCATCTAAACTTGCAAATGCTGTGAAGCTTGAAAGGTCTGAAGTGTCAAGTGATTGTGTACCATAAGTAGTAGCAGTCCAGTTATTACCTTCGCTATCCTTATTAGTATCATCAGTTGCTGTAAGCCTCCAATGAACATTGTGAACTACATCACTTTTACTATCTTTTGTAGGGTATGTATCAACTGTTGAAACATCCCAAGTATATCCTATTGCCATATTTATTCTCCTTTTAAGTTATTAATTTCAGATTGTAAGGCATCAATCTGTTCTTGTTGTTCTTGTATAGCTTTAATAAGTATAGGCGTTAATTTTAAATAATCTAAACTATAATCAGATTCTTTTTCATCATCATTAGGTTTATGTTGTAATAGTTGTACGCTATTTTTATCTACACCAACTTCTTCTAAAGATTGCTCTAAGTCTTGTGCAATTAGACCAAACATTTTAGGCGTTCCATCATTATCTATTTTATAGTTGTAAGAAACTGGATTTAATTTAGTAACTAAATCTAAGCCTATGTTTAAATCTTCTATATCTCTTTTAAAATTCCTATCCGATGGTAAAGAGTTTGCATTAGTAGAAATAGTGCCTACATCTGAACCATTAAATCTGAAAGATGTAATAATTCCATTACTTGTTTTTCTGTTTAAAAATAATACTTTATCATTTGAACGAGAAAATACTGCTGCACCATCTTGTTGTATAAATGCACCCTCATTACCAGAACCACTTGATGTAGAAACTCCAGATGTAGATGTGAGTCCTATCATTAAAGTACCAGTATCATCTAATCTCATTCTTTCACTTAGATTATCTGCTGTAGAAGTACTGAATGTTATTTGTCCGTTATCTTTATTAGTAGTGTCATCTGCTGATTTAAGTTGTATATCAGCTACATCAGTTCCATTCCATGTTCCTAATAATTGTCCTAAAACTCTATTAGAGTTACTTCTATTTGTATTAAACTGTAACAAACCAGAATGGTCGCCTGTGCTTTTTACAAGAATACCCTCACCACCATTATCAATAGCTATGTGCAAATTATTTGCTGGAGAAGTTTCTGAAATTCCAACCTTACCTGAACCATCTACTGCTACTCTAAATGCTGAATCTGTTTGGTCATAAAGAGCAAATACTCCACCAAAAGAACCTAGTCTAAAATCTTGACTAGCATCAGATTCATCAAAAGCAATAATTGGTGTATTGCTTGTTATATGTATTGATGCATCAGGATTTGATTCTCCTATGCCACAATTACCTGAACTATCAATACGCATTCTTTCTGTGCCATTAGTTTGTATAGCTAATTCAGCACTTCCATTTTGTGTGTTTATATAATTAACATTTGAAGTAGAACCTATAGCAAGTTGTGTACCATTGTTGTCTATATAAACATTATTACCATCTGAACCTGTGTTGACTGTTAAAGTTGCTGATGGCGATGTTTCTCCAATTCCAACCTTACCTGTATCTAAAATTGTCATTCTAGTTTGATAAGCACTTGAATTATCCCAAAGGTTAAAATCTATTGAATCTGCATCTCCTGCTATTCGTGAATTATCGTTATTATCTAAACTGATATAAGCACCAGTAGAATTTAATTGTATGTTGTGATTAAATTTAGCTGTACCTGCATCTGACATATCAAGGGTAAGAGCAGTAACATCTGAGCCACCATCATTACCTATAAATGATAAGTCTGCATCAGATGTAGAAGCAGTTATACTTGCATTACCACCTGCTAAAACCAAATCGGGAGTTGAATCTAAATTGAATGTAATCCTATTAGTGCCACCATCTTTCATGCTTATTGTTGAACCATCTGCATCAAAAATAATATCTCCACCAACATCTAGTGTTAAATCGCCACTATCAGAAATAGTAGAACCATTAATTGTTATATCTCCAACTGTTAATCCTGAAGAATCTATAACAGCTCTCTCAGTACCACCAGTATCAAATCTTATT
>Ga0208919_1001373_pt1 | contig 14155 bp, 18 predicted proteins | sample 4_EtaG_FD_184076 | JGI IMG/M metagenome (GOLD analysis project Ga0208919, IMG submission 184076) | Marine viral communities from the Subarctic Pacific Ocean - 4_ETSP_OMZ_AT15127 metaG (SPAdes) (version 3) | ecosystem: Environmental > Aquatic > Marine > Oceanic | place: Pacific Ocean | collected...
TGCTGTTACAGAACCTCCTTGTTCATCTTCAAACTGTATATAATTATTTGGGTTTTTCATTCTAATTTGACAATAAGTATTACTAGCGGAGCCAGCACTAAATATAACACTATTACCAGATGTTAATGCAAACCCTTGTTTTAACCAAACAGAAAAAGTAAACGTTTTTCTGTTTCCTGCGCTTGCAAATGTTTTTGTTAAATGTGTATCAGCCATCGAACCTTCCTGAATCTTCTAGTGCAAAACTAGATGTTAGTGAAAACGCACGATCTGCTGTCTGTCCTTGTGCATCAGTGACACGAAGCGTAAAATTATACGTCGTAGCAGATGTTGACGATCCACCAAAATCAGTCGTAGTTATAACACCTGTAGTTGAGTTTAGCGAGCAATTTGCTTGTGAAGCATTAGTTAATACACTTGTTGTTTCTGAAAAGGCTAATGTCCCATCACCTGTAGCAGCTACTGTGGCCACTGTTCCTGAAAAATTACCTGCTATTGTGCCAAGAGAACCAGCTCCTGTGGTCCATGTTGGTGCATCCGATACTGTTAATATTGCAGAACCAGATCTTACCGCATTACCATCATTATTCTCTACACGAATAAAATACGTGCCATCGACAGGCAACGTAAAATTAGCTGTGATAGATGTAGCACTTGTAAAAGTAATAGTGTTTGCTGGCGTCACTGCGCCTGTAGAAGAGATAGCTTCTACTTGAGGCACTGATACAAAATTTGTACCAGCTATAACAACATTAGTTGCTGTATTATCTATTGTGCTTGGTGTAACACCAGTAATTGTCGGTTTAGTTTCTCCAATAGTAACAGAGCCACCAAGAGCTACTGCTGATCCATTTATGGTTATTGAACCGCTACCTGTCAGGCGAGCATTAGCTACAGTTCCAGATGCAATGTTACCACCGTTTAAGGCTGTAAGAGATGCACCAGAACCAGATAAAGTTGCCCCTGCTGTAACCGTTACGGTGTCGCCGTTTTCACCAATAGTGATCGAACTACCGTTACGTTTTTTTATAGCATTTACTTTAATTTCTGACATTATCTCGCTAATCCTACAACATTATTTGAAGCTACCATTGGAGCTTCAGCAAATGCCCAATATACATGATTATCATCATATCCATTGGTATCACCATCATTGGACCTAAATTTAAAACCATTTGAAAGAATATCTAATTGATTATTAGTTTGTTCGGCATGAGTGCCGTTTGGTCTTAAACTGTTATTGCTTGCATTATATCCTAATCTTTTACTGTCATACATCCGCCAATTTTGAGTTCTCTCTGTATTTTTTGCAATAATAAAAGCAGGTTTAAAACCAGTGTAAACAAATGTTCCACTAGAACTATTATTACCAAAATAATTATCAAACTTACTATATCCTTTAATAGATGTAAAAAAATATCCTATATAGGTTGCACTACTTCCATTAACTGCGCCTGCGTCTCCTAAAGTTGCTACAGTAGAAGTTGGCGTTGTATCATTCCATCTGTCAACTGAGTCTTGTCTAGCTCCATCTCCATCTAAATTTATATAATCTGTTTTTGGATCTGCAGATATTTTATGATGATATACAGCCCAATTATCAGTGCCACTTCTTTTTTTAACAATCATTAATTCTGGAACTGCACCTAATCCATGACCAATAGTTGCACCTCCTGTGCCATTACCTGTCCAAGTTACAGTAGAAAACCCTGCTGTAGTATTTGTAGATACTTTAGATAATATTGATCCATCGAAATTAGTAGATCCGTAAGTTGCGTTTTGATCTGCTTGTCCACCCATTCCAGAATGATAGTGACAATAATAGTAAAGTGTTGTCGTATTTTGAGGGTTTAAGATAATTTGCCTAGTTGTTGCAGAAGCAAAACCAGATACGTATGCTGATTCAGTAACAGTGGAACCATCAAGTTTGTAAGTTACACCTGTGTTATAAGAACTGCCGCCTCCGTGTGTTCCATCAGAAGTTGTACTAAATTTCATAGGATGTGATGCTACGGTGCTATCTGATTGATCAAACGTATAAGTGCCACCTTGTTGTAATGATAAACTTACTGCGCTTTGTGCAAATGTTGCTGTATTAGCAGAATTTCTAAATCTATATTTGTTACCACTGTCAGATACAACTACAACTCTATATGTTTGAGTTGGAGCAGCTCCGCCTGCAGCCCATTGCCAAGAAACATAATCTCCACTACCGTTGTAATCTCCTGCACCGTTTGCAGTAAATCCGTCTGCAACGAAACCTGTAACTCCGTTTGCAGCGGTTGATTCTGCACCACTGGAATTGGGTTTTATTTCTTTTGTAGCTCCTCTATTTGAATCAACAGTAACGTGATCTCCACTTGATCTATATTTTATCCAAACCCAATCTGGTCTTAGATTTGAATTACCACCATTAGTGATGGTTTGAGCTCCAGCATTACCTGTATAGGCAGTTGTTTGAAAATGTGCTGAGGGATCATTAATTGTTGTATATGCCATATTATTATCCGTATGTGTTTAGGTTTTTAGTGCAAAGTGCGTAGTACCCTGATGGTACAGCGAATTCAAAATTTCCAAATCCAGCACCGTCTGAATTACCAGAGCTAATTGAAAATGGAGGATTACCAAAATTTACTTGCCAAGTCACTGCGGCAGGGTCCTGTTTTCCAAAAGATGGGAAATAAGTTCCTGCTGATATTGATTTACCTGTTCCGCTATTCATAACTGTTCCATTTTTGTAAAAGTAAATTAGATTATTATCTAAATCTAATGCAACACTTATAATATCATTAGTTGTAAAAGAAACTCCATAGGAAGATGATGAATTATTATTTGTAAAATTACCAGAATCTCCTCTAATAGAGTATGCATAAATTGAATTTCCTAAGTAGTCATTTGTTACACCTGTAGAAGCAGTTCCAGCAGCTATAATTTGAGATATCCCTATTTGGTCATAACCTGTTGCATTAGTTAGTTTTGCTTCCCAATACCATTTCCCGTTTGTTACACCGAAAGTAGAGGTTTTAAAAGCATTAGTGGTAGTTCCACTTCCAGTGCTAGCTGAAACCATTTTTAAATTACCCTCAGAAAATGTTGCACCAGCATAATAATTATCTAAAGGATTTAAAGTAGCAAAATTATTACTAGCAGAATCTGTAGAAAATGCTCCTGTAGGAAAACTATTTGCTGTGTAATTATTGCCTTGACCGCTAGAATCTAAACCAAAATTTCCTGAGTTTTCACACTTCATGAATACGCCATTAGTTCCGTAGGTTACGCCTGTCGGATCAGCTTTTGGTTTCCACTCACCTGTTGTACTATCGGTTTCACCAAAATTACTTGGAGTTAATTGAACTCCATCTGCTAAAACCATGTGTGTCATATATCCATCCCAACTTTCACCGCCACCTTGTTCGGCACCAAAAGTATTTATTTTACCGCTTTCATTAACAGGAGTATTTTGATCTTGAGACGGATAAGTTGATGTACTAAAAGAAGTTTCTTGCACACCGTTTACGTAAAATTTTATTCTATTTGAAGAAGTGCTTTGTGATGTGTCTACAGCGCAAACAAGATGATACCAAGATGATGGATCACGTAAAAGTCTATTAGTAACAAGATACACATTTGCTCCTCCACCTATTCTAACTGCACCACTGCTAATAGCGAAATAAAATTTACCAGAGTTTGATCCTGCTGTGCCTGTACCAAATATAGATTGATTTGTAGTAGTGCCATTAATTTTAACCCACGCACTTATGGTAAATATTTTTCTATTACCTGTAGAACTTACTGAATGTGTTAAATATCCTGACATTATGCAAACCTCAAGCTGTTTTGTTGTCCAACTGATATTGCAATACTAAATGCTCTAGCAGCAGTTTGTCCCTGTGCATCAGTTGCTGTGACTGTAAAGTTATATGTTGTAGCACTCGTTGCTCCTGACTCTGTTCCTGTTATTGTAGCAGAACCTACACCCGTATTCAAAGATAATCCTCCAGGTAAAGCACCTGATGTAATTGCAAAAGATGTTGCATCTGTGGCTGCAATTGTAATTGTTCCAACGTTTGATCCCGCTGCAAAAGTTCCTAAACTTCCAGCAGCTGTAGTCCATGCTGGTACGTCAGATACGGTCAGTAATGCGGACCCACTACGAACAGCGTTACCATCATTGTTTTCTATTCTAATAAAATATGTGCCATCCGTTGCTAATGTAAAGTTAGCAACTAATTGAGATGAACTATTAAATGTAATTGAGTTTGCAGCAGTAATTGCACCAGTTGAATTTATTGCTTCTACTATTGGTACAGATACATAATTTGCTCCGTTGATGGTTACATTGGTTGCATCGTTTGTAATGACTGTTGGGCTAATAGAAGAGATTGTTGGTTTTGTTTCACCTGTAGCATTAAAGGTAATTGATTCATTACTACCCGATCCATTTAAAGTTACACTTATGTTTGTACCTGCAACAATTTTAGATTGTAAATAGTTTCTTGTTGTATCTTGTGCTGATATTAAAATTTTACCATCAACAGCAATATTACCCGCAGGTATAGTTACCGTGTCACCAGTTTCACCAATTGTGATTGAGGATCCATCATTTTTTTTAATCGTGTTTACTTTAATTTCTGATGTCATAGTTTATCTTGCCGTTGTTGGAACTCCTGCTGATGAAACAAAAGGTGATTCTGCAAATGCCATGTAGATATATGTTGCACCAGAAGCATTAGTTGTTGATTGACTTGCGCCTATAGCTTTAAAACCATTACTTGTAAAATCGAGTTTATTAGTTGTTGTAAATTCTGCATTAGAAGTGTTAGCTTGAACGGCTTGTTCAACAGCATTTCTAGGATCTCTTTTGTTATCATACATATGCCAATTAGCGGTATCATCTGTTCTTTTAATAATAAGCCAAGCTGGTTTAAAACCAGTGTAAACATAGGGACCATTGGTTAATCCATTACCTGGGTAGCTACCAAATTTACTGTAACCTTTTTTTTCTGCAAAAGCATAGGCGATATGATTTTCACCACTTGTATTTGTTTCTGTAGCTGTACCAACAGGTATAGTTGTGCTTGTTGGTAAATTACCACCAAATATACTTGAAGCTGTATCTCCAGCACTGGTTGAATTTAAAATCATACCTTTGCTACCTGTGCTTTTATGATAAACTATCCAATCTTTTGCTCCACCGCTTCGTCTTTTGTAAATAATCCAATCTGGTGTATCGCTTAAACCATGACCAACTGTGCTCGCTGACCCTGTTCCTGTATAGGTTATCATACTAAATCCCGCAGTTGTATTTGCTTGAACAGTGCCTGTTACGCCGCCATCAGTATTACTTGATGTTGACGCACCGCCAGCTTTCCATTGCCACCCTACATAAGTTGCACCGTTTGTATTTCCATTGTAACCACCACCAACTGTAAATCCGTCACTTTGAACACTAACTACACCATCTGCAGTGTTTTCTGCCGCATTAGAGTTAGAAACCAATCTTTTAGTAATTCCTCTGGATGTATCAGCTAAAGTATGATTTTCAGTATCGCTTCTTCTTTTTAACCAAACAAAATCTGGCTGTAAATTAGAACTACCATCATTTGTAATTGCTTGTGTTGAACTACTATTACCAGTCCATAAAGCTGTTTGAAAATAAGCTGATGGGTCGTTGATTGTTGTATAAGCCATATGTTATCCGTAAGTTGCCAAGTTCTTTGTACATAACGCATAATACCCTGATGGTACAGCGTATTCAAAACTACCATATCCGTTTGCATCGGAATTACTACTTGCAATAGTGAATGTAGGATTGCCAAAATTAAAACTACCTACAACATCATTGGCACCTCCGTCATCTGTTATAACGGGAATAAAAAAATCACCACTTGAAGTTAATCCTGATGCTATAGTTTGAGTCGATCCTACTTGAGTTCCATTTTTATAAACAGTTAATTGATTGTCCGTTAAATTTAAAGCAAAACCAATTATATCATTTTGAACAACTCCAGCGCCTGCATCAAGAGATGTTCCACTACTTGAAAAATTAAAAAGATTGAGGCTTGATGAACCGTTTACAAACATACCCTGTCCACCTCTTGGATTGTTTTTTAAATTAAAAGTCGGTTGAGCAAAACCTATGTTGCCAGCTGATAGACCAGCACTACCTGTAATTTTACATTCATAATACCATTTCCCTGCAAGAACACCAATTGTTCCTCTAATTCCTTCATCGCTCCCTCCTGAACTATCAAAGTTACATCCACCTTTACTTACATTAACTGATTGATTATCTCTGACGTTAAGAGTACAAAAATTGTTTTGTGGTGTGTCTTTTGTGCTTGGATTAGTTCCTAAAGAGTTTGATGCTAAATGATTATTATTGCCAGATGTATCGGCACCAAAACCACTAGAGTCAGCTGAAGCACCTGTTCCTACAAACTGTAATCTAAAACCATTGGTTCCATAAGTAACTGAAGGTGATACAATAGGCACCCATACACCATCTGAATTTGTAGAACCAAATGTTGTAGGCGCATAAGATTGTCCATCAGCAAAAAAAACTTCACTTAAATAACCTTGAAAAAAATTTTCAACACTTGCTCTGGATCTAGCTCCTACTGTTGTTAATTTTGTATCGTTAATTTCACACTGTACGTTTTGGCCTGGATATGTAGCGACCTCATAAGCTGCCTCTTCACCATTAATATATATTCTCACTCTATCAGAAGCAGTTGATTGTGTTGTATCTACTCTTAACACTACGTGATACCAAGATGATGGATCACGACGAGTTCCATAAGCTGTAACTTCTGTATGAGTTGTTCCTCCACTTCTTAACACACAAGTGAACCTGTTTCCTGAATCAAAATGAAAATAATCAGTATCATTGTTGCTGTTACCCGCACTAAATAAACTTTCAATATTTCCATCAGCATCTGTTTTTTTTACCCAACAAGAAAAAGTAAATGTTCTTCTGTTACCTGTTGAACCTGGTGTTCTACTTACATATGTCGCCATTATTCAAACCTTCCTGAGGCAGGTATATCAAACACAGACGTCAACGTAAAGTTTCTATCTGCCGTCTGACCTTCAGCATCTGTAACTCTTAATGTAAAACTATATGTCGTTGCACTTGTACTAGAACCTCCAAAGTCAGAAGTTGTAATGGCTCCTGTTGAAGAGTTTAACGTACAATTTGCTAATGAAGCATTTGTTAATACATTTGTAGTTTCAGAGAAAGCTAGTGTGCTGTCACCAGTGGCTGCAACAGTAGCGACCGTACCAGAAAAGCCTCCTTGAATAGTTCCTAATGATCCTGCACCTGTAGTCCATGTTGGTGCGTCTGACACAGTAAGTAAAGCACTAGAGCTTCTTCCTGCGTTACCATCATTATTCTCTACTCGTAAAAAGTATGTTCCGTCTGTTGGTAAAGTAAAGTTTGCAGTGATTGATGTTGCACTTGTAAATGTAACTGTGTTTGCAGCAGTAATTGATCCATTAGAACCAATAGCTTCAACTTGAGGTATAGATACAAAATTTTGTCCTGTGATAACTACGTTTGTAGCTGTGTTGGGAATAGTGGATGGGCTAATAGAAGATACAACTGGTTTTACTTCTGCTGCAGAAGATGCAATTGTAAGTGTTTCATTACCACTAGCATTATTTAAAGTTATCGTAATATTTGTACCAGCAACTAATTTTGCTTGTAAAAAATTAGGTGTAGTATCGTTTGTTGTGATTTTTATTTTTTCATCTGAGGCAGCATCAAAACCTGTAATGGTTGCCCCTGTAGCATCAAGTGTAGCACCAGCAGGAATATCTACTGTGTCACCTGAATCACCAAGTTGTAAATTTGTACCCGACTGTGGTATGACTTTATCTACTTCAATCTGACTCATAATATAAACAAATTACCTGTAATTGTTAAAGATCCTGTAACTGTAACAGGACCAGCTAAAACACCAGAATCCATTGTCTGTGTTTCACTAATTGTTGAATTGTGTGTAGTGACGTACTTTGTTGCGTTCATTACAGGAGAAGGAGTTTCTTTTGCTGGCAATGTACAAAATACTTCTTTTGTTCCTGCAGAAAAATTTACCGCACTATCACTATTGCTTGATGATAAAATCGTATTACGAGTAAGTGTAGATGAGCTACCATTAAGTGTACCTCTTCCTACCTCAAACTCACTGAGAGATCTGTGTGCGATACAATAGAAAGTTTCATTACTATTTCCTATACCTGCACCAAAGGTTTCAAAACCGTCAACAGCACCAGCAAAAGTAATAGCCCCTGTGCCAGTTGTTGTCGTTGTCTCCTTGACACGATCGTTTATGATCAAAGCCATAAGAGCGTCCTATGCTATTCTTATAATAGCGTTTGAAGTGTCAGCAGTTGGAAACTGTATAGTAAACGTTCCGTTTGAAGCAGTAAAGTCTCCACCAAACGCTAATACACAAACAGCATTAGTTGTGCCTGATCCTCCAGCAGTTGTAGTGTTGTAAATCAACGCTCCGTTAGCTGTGAAACTAGCAGAAGTAAACTGTGCATCTTGAAAATCTACAAATGCTGTAGCTGATCCAGAAGAGCTTGTTACTCCGTTTCTAGTTAAGGTTGCACCTCCTGCACTGTATGCAGATCCTGATGTATTAGATATTTCCTGTGTCGTACTGTATGCGGTAGTTGATGCACCAAGATTTGCAGATGACGTGTACAAAGCAATCTTGAATGTATGACCACCACCTGACGCAAAATTATGCTTACCTTCCAAAAGTTCACCTTTAAAAGTGTTGCATATAGCTGATGATATTGCCATTTTAATTCTCCTATGGTTGTTGTGAGTTTAGAGGAAAACGAAGAACACCATCATAGTATTCATCACGTCTTCTTCTACCCTGTTGTTCAAGTTGCAAGCCTTGTAGTGCTTGTTGATAGCCTTGTTCATAATATTGAAGCATATTATCTGGACCTTTTAAAAATTTAAAAGCCTCAGCTAAACACGCATATAATATAACTTTCGGTGCATTTGTGCTCACCCAAGTTGTTGTATTGGTTGAAGACAAACCCGTCGGTTGCTTATTCAAAGCTAATTCAATATTATATGCTGAATTTGGAGTAGGCGCAACATATAACCTGTCTTGATCCCACATTGCATAGTACCTAGGTTTTCCCGTACTATCTCTGTTTGGCCAATATTCATTCATATAAGTAATGTCTTTTTGTTCTAAATAATCTCTCACTGGAGTTGCTCCAGAAGTATAAATTTGTGCTGATTTTATAAAAGCAGCTTGAGAAATATTAGCGCCTGGTAAAGCTACAAAAGGATTACCCTGAGTCAAAGACGCTACCTGATAAGATCTGAAAATATCAAGATCTACGTCTCTAAAAATACGATTTTCTGCGTGTTCTATAAAATCATTTACAATTACATCGGTAAGAACATCTGTAGTTGTTTCTGTATAATCTCTTATCTGCGTTTGTAATTCTGCAAAAGTTGTCATGTTATAGCCACTTCTACTTTACCAACAAAAGAATTGATTTCGGTGTTTTTATTATCATCGACTGGCATCATACCGTTTGATTGAAAAATATTATTTGCCACTAAATTTATTCCTAATAAAACTTTTGTACCTATTATTTGTGGTTTTGCATTTTGTAAAGATTGAGGATCTGTTGGATGATATCTTGGGTCTAACTGTGGATGTTTTGATTCAAATTCACTAGTATGTACTGTAGAACCATTCCATTCTTTTACCATTTCGTTGTAAGGAAAAGCCATACCTGATCTATCGGATATTCTTTTTGCAAATTTACCTGTAGCGTATTTTACCATTAATAACCACCACCTGTAGGATAATAAGTTTGAGGGGTAAGATACACACTTGTTCTTTGTCCATCTTCATCAGCAGCTCTTTTAAATTCATCTTCATATAAAAGTTTTAATGCTTGCATTCTTTCTGGCGCTTTTTTCATAGATATGTAATAAGCTAAACCTGCCACAAGACATGGAAGAAATCGAAAAGGAATCTCAGAATTATTCGTGTAATCCCCCGAATCAGCCATCCGAACAAGAGCATAATATATTAGAGTGTACGCTTCGTTTGCTGCAGGATATAGATATAGTGTTGGGTTTATCGTACGTTCAAAATAGTATTGAGTTGGCCTTCCGCTGGTCGTTTTGACTGTGTAATTCCAATAAGTAGCTCTACTTATTGCATTGACTGCGTAATCGTTATTACTTGAATCTCTAATTATTACATCTGTGATATCTACGATTGATTCAGGTGCATTTGCACCAGCACCAAATAAACTAGCACCAGTCAAATTTGTTGTATTTGCAGCTAAAGCTTTTTCTTGTTTTTTTACTGTCCAAAGATTTAAACCTCTGTTTGCCCATTCAGCAAGCATAAGATTTAAAGAACGCTTTGCAGTTTGCAAATCATATCCACTACGAATTTGCAAACCACAACGCTCAAATGCCTCTTGGCATATTTGATCTATCGATAAATCAAAAGTAGATGATGAAGCGTAAGTTGGCATTAGCCTTTTTTCTTACCTTTTTTCTTTTTCATTACTTTTTTCTTTTTGCCTTTCATGACTTTTCCACCGCCTTTAAGCTCAAGCTTACCGCCTCGTTTCATCATCATGCCGACTTGTTTCTTTTTACCCATCATATTGACCTCCAAATATTCGTTTATAGGTTTTTGCTCTAGATACTACGACGTCTTTATAGTACCCACTTGGCCATTTATCATAATAGCCAATTCTATGCAATTTATCAGATGCTTCTTGTAATTGCGAGAACTTTTGTGCAAGTATCATAGAATACTCTAATTCACTATCTACAGTAGGGGCGTCCCCATTTGGAGTGACAAGAAACTCTTGTTCCTCCTCGTTTGCTGGATTGAGGGGATGAAAACCCATAAAATATATATCTTTTTTATTATACCAATAATTGTATGCATCAATAATATCCTGAAATTCTTCTAAAGAATAATTAAAGTAAGGATCACAAAATATCAATATTTCATGTACTGAAAAATCTAATTGTTTTAATTGAGCATTTAACTCAGATTTATACCATTTGTGTTTTCTTTTAACTTCGACGACAACTTTTTGATCTTTCCAACTTTTTTTTGCAAAAGGACAAGCGGGAAAACCACCTAAATGTTTGTTAGGTATTTCTAAAAAATGTTCTGACCATTTCTGTACATCTTGTAATATTTCTTTTTTAGAGTACACCCTTGAAACCAAATCCTCTAATAGCTTGTCCAGATCTTTTATTGTACATAAGACCTCCATTAGCAGCAAATGTTTTTACATTTGTTGGTTTACCTCCAACTCCTTGTGCTTTACTTCTTTTTCTTTTTACTGCTGATTTTCTCTGACTTTCACTCATTCTTGCTGCTTTCGCTGCAGGAACACATTTAGGATATTTTCTTTTAGCGTCTGCTTTTTGTTTTGATCGACCACATTTTTTGAAGCCACCACCTTTTTTCTTTGATCCTATATCAACCCAGTTTTGACTAAACCATTTTTTTAAACCGCTTTCGGCCATTATGACTTTTTAGTTTTTTTTCTTTTACTTTGTTTTACAGCACCACATCCTTTAGCTATGCCACCTTGCTTATAATTAGAGATCATTTTTCTGCCTTGTGAAACATCATTAAAATTAATTTCTCCACCCATGGCTCTTTTAGGTCCTCTAAAATCTTTTCTTTTTACACCACTAGGATCTTTAATTTTTCCTGCACATATTTTTGAAGCATAAGCATTTGCATAAGCGCTAGGATAAACTTTAAATTTACGCTTAGCTGCTGCTTTACCTCTAGGACATAATTTGGTCATTTTTTCCTCGCTGTTTGTTTTGCTTTTTTAAAGTTAGCTGCAGTTGGTGCACCTTTTGCACCTTTCTTACGCATCTTGCCACCACGTCTTCTTTTAGCATGAATGTTAGCATATAAACCTTTTCTCATCCTTGACCTCTATATTTAACGTATTGACGTCTTTTGTTTTTGTTCTTCGGCCTACTCCGTGGAGAACGACCTATACTAGTCCTTTTTTTGATAGGTGTAAAGTATTCGTTAGTAGGTGGTTTAGCCATACCTACATTTGTGATAAAGGGTTTTCTAATGCGAGTTTTATTCTTTTATCTATTTTCTCTTCTAGCTCAGTCATGGCTTGTTCCAACTTACCCTTTAATAATTCCATGTCTTCCTGAATGTCCTTCGTGGTTTGTCTTAACTCCTGGTTGGTTTCTCTCGAATCTTCTTTAACTAACTGCTCAACATCGTTAACAATTTTCTCTACTCTTCTCACATCTTGTCGTAAATCATTTTTTAATTCATTAGCTACATCAGCCACAAGTCTAATTTCTTGCATCATCATTTCCATTTCAGACATAAGCATTTCTACTTCTGTTTGTATAAGATCTGTCTTGCTGTCCATCTCTTCTTTCATAACAGCAATATCTTTATCAAAACCAGAAAGATCAGGTGCTACGTATTCTTGTATCTGCTCTTTCATTGTAAGATAATCTTTGTAAAATTCAAAGCCGCCCCATAGTGCACCACCAGCTGTAGTTAAAGCTGTAAGTATGACAAATATCTTGCCTCCTTTAAATTTTATTCCGCCTGGTAATTCTACTTCTGCCATTGTAACTCTATCATGTCATTCATCATACCATCACTACCACCAAATAGATACCATTGTGCTATGTTGTTATTTTCTATTTGAGTATCTGGTATCATATAATCTGTAAAAAAATCTAATCTATCTTCTAATTGTTTTTGTGAGTCAAAAAAGGTTTTTGTATCTCCTAATACTTGCATCACAATCAAAGTTTTTAACTGATTTGTTGAATCATATCTACCTTTATCGCCCATCTTCTTAACAATTTTTTTCGCTGCTTTTTCTTTTTTAGACTCAGGTTTCTTTACTGGTTCCTTATCGGCTTCACCCTTATCTTCTGGTTCTTCCATATCTTCTGATTCACTTTCATCTGCCTCAGTCTCTTGAACGCTCTCTTCCGATTCAGACTCCTCTTCCGCATTAGTTTCAGGCTCTGTAGAATCTTCTTCAGTAGGTTCAGCCACGGGTTCTGGCTCAGTTTCAGTTTCGGGTTCATTTACTGGCTCCTCTATTTCTGGTTCTGACTCTATTGTATCTGGTTCTGGGGCAACTTCAATCTCCATTTCCATCTCCATTTCAGCTTCAATAGACGCCACTTCGACTTCAGGCATATCTATATCCATTTCAGGAAGCTCCATTTCAAAATCTGTTTCAAAACTAGGCATCTCCATTTCCATCTCTACAGTTTCGTAAGATACCTCCATATCTGGCTCATCAAACTCTGGCTCAAAAAACATATCATCACCCGGTGATTCTGGCACGACAATATCGTTGTGATCAAAAATATTCTCAACAATATCAATAACTTCTGTCTCTGTGCTACCACCGTAAGCTACCCACATCTCAACAGATGTAATTGATTGTGTCACTATCGTAGACACGACGTTGTATAATACGTTTATACGCACATCATCAAAAAGTGGTCCGATTGCAAGGTTGATATCACGTCCACCTACCTCGATTACAAGTGTTGTAATTGTACCACTAAAATCAAAACCCCCTGTGTATTCTTGATAACCACTTGTTACACCTGATTCTGATAATATATCTGTGCCACTAAACACACTCGTATTGCCGTTTTTTCCTGTGATGTGCATGTAGATACGGTCTTGTGCGTCTCTTTTATCTACTTTAATAGAATAGTTCGTTCTACCCCCGTTTTTGATATCTAATTCAGATATGTCTACTGTGTTAATAAAGGTTGTGCCCATATCAGATACACCCATAGTGGATGTAGAATTACCTGATCCAGTAATCTGTGCACATTTATCTGAACCTAAAGCATAACAATTGTTGCCAGACGGCATGTTTGCAGGCCCTTGCCCGCCCCAGTCTGTATCCATATCGCCTTCATATCTAGGTATAACATAACCCTCGCTGCCATCTAATATATCGCCTGAGTCTTCGTTGGTTACTGTAACTGTTGTAGTATCTGTTGTTGTGGTCGTGGTTACAGTATGTCCGTCAGCTTCATATTCGATTGATTCTGTTTCTGTTATTACGATTGTTTCTTCTACTCCAG
>Ga0208919_1001374_pt1 | contig 14146 bp, 5 predicted proteins | sample 4_EtaG_FD_184076 | JGI IMG/M metagenome (GOLD analysis project Ga0208919, IMG submission 184076) | Marine viral communities from the Subarctic Pacific Ocean - 4_ETSP_OMZ_AT15127 metaG (SPAdes) (version 3) | ecosystem: Environmental > Aquatic > Marine > Oceanic | place: Pacific Ocean | collected...
TATCAGTGCCGGGCTGGGAGCATGGCATCCCATGCTAGGCTTCAACCCATATGGGAGTGCTATGGGGGTCCATGCACTGAATGGTCGTTTTGATACTTACCAGCAGAATAGTACCACTGCAACTTTCTCAGAAGGTACTGATGGTCTGAACAGTGGACTGCATCCCAGACACTATGTCGTTGTGTCCAATGAGGCGGAGTTGCCTATCATAGCAAAGGCAGACAGGGATGGCCTACTGCTCTGTGGGGACATGCTAGACAAGAGATGGGCTGCTAGCAATAAGACAGGTGGCACGGTGATAGCCTCTCACAGTGCTAGGCACAACAACGACAGGTTCGCTGCATATGCCCATGGTGGCCCTCATGTGGATGCTCAGTACGCAGAGGACTTCGCTCCTCCGTCCAGTGGTACTGGTGAGTGGGCGACCAACATCCCGACTGCTGGCGAGTTACACCCCATGGAATCCTGCCTCTTCCCTACTGGTGACCTGTTCTTCGATAAGGTGGAGAACCCAGGTGTAGCCCGTCACCCCTCAGAAGCCCCCATCAAGCATGACCATATTCAATCCGACAAATTACGAGCACAATCTGAAGTGCTGGCCAAACCTTACACTTTCTGGAAGGGAAATGGTAATGGTACTAGCAATACCCAGACTGGTCATAGTGCGGCTCGTAACTTCTTCGTGAACCATGTGGTTTGGAAGAGAATGGATGGTGGTAATCTATGTATGCCTGCCCCTAATGCTAGAGGGCTAGGTGCTGTGCCTTGGGTGTGGCGTGAAGTGGGTAGTTCCTATGTCAAGTTCGGAGAGACTATCTATGGTAACACTCGTTTCTCGTTTGAAACTACTAATGCTGCAGCGTTCCCTACTATACAAGCACAAGAGTTGGCCCACCCTCAATTAGAAGAGAAGTATCCACTAGAAGTAGGGGGTGTTCTGGATATACCTAACGAGGAGATTCAGTTTGAGTCCATCATGGTGATTGATGATGCTGGACAAGAGCACAAAATAGAGGGTGGTTCCCCACTTGGTACTGTAGTCAGAGACTTCTCAAGAGTTGTAGATAGAGATGCCAAAGGCCCTGCCCTAGCGGCCTCTGGTAATCAACCTAACATCGAAATTAATCTACCAGACCCAAATACTATCCCAGGTAATATCATAGTCAGAAGTGGCTTTGACAAAATCCAAGCATACCAACACGAAACTATGGGTACTGGCGGTATGCAAAGGCCAGACTTGCCTGATGCAGTGGTAGATACTGCTTTTGATACTAGTAACAATAACCCCTCGACTAAACCCTTCTGGGAAAACCAAGGGTGGGAAAGACTTGATGAGGACAAATCACTCTATCAAAGCAAGTCTGGCTCCATGTCTAACAAGGCTCCTTTACAGACTTCCTATGAGCCCCATGACAGGGCACTCTATTTCCACCTAACTGAAATGGGTTGGGGCTATACTGAGAGAGAGCCTTTAGGTATAGTGAACAATGAGATGACACATAACCCACTGACATTCGACAGTGTGAGTGGTGCGGTTTTGACTACCAATGAAACTATAACAGCATCCATTTGGCAGGCTGAACAGACACCTGATGGTAGGTCATTCCTCACTGTCAATGGGCATGTAGTATCATTCACAGGGGTAAGTGGTTCCACATTCACTGGTTGTAAGTTCACTCCAGGTTTCACAGCCACTGATGGAGACACGATGAAGCCCTCATTCTATGTCCCTGCTGGAAGCACTCGTCACTTTGCTGCTCGTAGACTCAGAGACCATGCTGAGGTCAGTGGAGAGAGTCCAGATAAAGCACCAATTGATTGGTTGGGCGTTGATACCGATGCTAGCCCAGCAACTGCCATACGAAGTAACAGATTGACACCAATGCCCATACCTCGTATGGGGCATCATTATGTAACTCCTACGATGGCTGTAATGCCAGGTCACCTATCTCACCCCCTCTATCAGAGAGTCTACAGTCTCAACAGGGCATACATGTCAGCCACTACTAGTATAGAGAGAGATTTAGATTATGATAACATGTATACTATGTGGACTGATGGGCAAGAAGGTGTGGGTGTCAATCCTTTAGTATGGTTCTCATCACCTTCTTCACCACACCCACCATCTGATATTCATGGTGGGGCATTCACTCTGATGGTAGAAACTAAGGTGAAATATGATGGTTATGGTGTGTTAGCATTCGATGATGAGAATAATGATGGTGACCATAGATTAACTCTAGAGACAGGGTCTAATTATGGTACTCATTGGCATTTCCCTGACCCTGCTGAAACGGGCGCCTATCAGATTATTATCCAACCTAACCTATTTGCCCAGCAACTCATGGGATTCAGTACTAACTATGACTTCGGGGCTGACACTGGTACTCAATACCCATTACTTACTGACCAACAGGTTGCCACAGTAGTAGCACTTGAATGGAATTCCAGTAACAGTGCAGGTAGAGGGCAAGTAAGAGGGACTTATGATTTCATTCTAGCAGAGGCCCTCAAAGTAGATGTGAGAGGGTGTGAAGTATTTCTCAATGAGGTGATTTTGGATATAGACCCATCACCTAACCAGCAATTTACTAGCCTCCCGTCGTTAGCACTTTATAACCCCCTAGGTGTGAATGAATCCACATCACCTGCCTGGAGCCGCAAGACCCTACCTTACAATCCCGGCATGTTCCGATTAGCCAGTCCTGGTTACACTCTTACCGTGCCTTGGTGGGCACCAGCACTCAAGTCTGGTAGTGGTACTGGCTCTGACTATTTCACTGCCACAGCCAACCAAGGTATATTCGCTAGTACGAATACATGGCGTAAGACTGAACATTATCACCCTGAGGATTACTACCACTATTGTCGTACTGGATATGGTTCTATAGGGAGCCAGTCAGTGATGACTGGATATCCTACACATTATCTTCACCCTTACCTCCATTCCTACATTTCACTAGCACCTACTTGCACTATCAAGAAAGCAATCTCAGGTAATACTCAGATTCTGGTGGATAATAACTCACTTTTCCCGGAAGTGGGGCTGAAATACTTCGGCCACAAACTGCAAGTTACTGATGACGATGGTACTGTGTATACAGCGACCTATACTCACAGAGGACAGGCCAGTGGTAATGAACATACTACAACCAACAGATTTTACGGTATTACTGGTAGTACTGAATTTTGGGCTGCAGCAAAGAATGGTAAGACTCTCAAATTGACTGGTGATTATGCGACTCTAGGTCCCGGAGAAGTCTATAGTAACAAGTTGGCTAGTGTAGCAGCCCATCAAATAGAAGATTTGAGAGAAGGTACTAATGATACTGCTACTGGGCATTTACCTGACGCCTATCTATCCATGTGGCATTACAACCTTGGGAGGCCTATGACATACTATTCTGATAATAGAACAGAAACTATTGATGCGGCTGTGGATAAAGCCCCCTATAACCATCTACCTGAACATTATGAGACCTTCCATTATCATGACTTTGGATATGTAATCAGTGACGGTCCGTTTGATTATAGAGGTTACAGTTGGCATATTTCTTCGGGTAACCATTACCAAGAACCCCCTGATACTATGTCCTATACCCCTCAAGCCAGAACTGATGACAATAGTAACAAGTACCACTATGGTTCATTCTGGCCAGGAGGTTCACGCTTTGGAGCACAGGCTAGTAAGATGGACCTTTGGGGGACTGCTGGCCCTGGATGGGGTAAATACTGGGACCTACCCAAAGTCAAAAGGCAAGGTGCAAGTGTTGATGTGTTTGATTACACGGATTTATCTGCTATCACTGATACCATAGTGTGGCAGAACGATAACTCTATGACTCAAAGTGTGGCTTCTAAGAGAAATCTATCTGGAGGTTATCGCTTCTGTTTGAGAGGTCCCTTCAACAGACCTAGGTCAGCCCTATGGTCTACCCAAGCCTTTGATGATGTTTATTCTGGTCATAACCCACACAATAGTTACAGACCGGGGGGCTATATCCAGAACGACTCTGTTACAGGCATCTTATACACTGCAGATGCCAATAGCGACAATGTAACTGCGACCACTCCCACCACAGCCGCAGGTTATTCTGGCATTCTAGAGAGGATAACCAATGCATCAGCGATGCTTGGCTCTGATTTAAGAGGGCAACAAGTCAGATACAGTCACGGTAGAAGAGCCACTAGACCTTTCGGTTGTTCAGTCAGAAATATAGTCAATGAAATTCTAACTACAAGACTGCACCCAGGCGACTACCCTGCAGGTTTTGGTTCTGATGATGATGAGATTCTGGATAGGAAAAGAAATCTGGCATCTGCTCAAGCCCACTACATGATTGATTGGTGGGGCAATACTACAGGTGAAGATGTGCGTAGGTTTCCCGTTAGAGGATTTGGTATCAGGCCTTCTTGGGACCCTGAAGATGCTTATCGTGCCACTGATAGGTCGAATTACAATAGAGCCAAATTCCATGCACCTTCTTACATGGGACATGCTCGGACGACTATAGATTCATTTGACCCTGCTACTGCTAAGAGAGTAGGAGATAGGGGTGATGGGAGAGGGGTTAGATGGCCTACTGTATTCAATGAAGATATGCTCCAAGAAATTGATACTGTCACAGATGCTACAGGCCTGGTCTTATCTGCCACTACAGCAGAGCCTTCTTCAGGGCTTGGTTATACCAGACCTAGAAACGATGATTTGGCTATAGATGAAATCAAGAGAGGTATCAGTAGACGCTTAGATGTAGCCGCCGATGATGGGCTATTGAGACCAGAAGCCATGGCAGGTGCTAATGTTGAGAAAGCAAAGAATGATTTATTGCCAGCCAGTCAGACTCTACAGGAACCAATATCCAGACTCGCCCCTCGTATGGGTCTCGATGCCCCCTCTGTAGAGGAAATGACAGGTGGTTCCCCTGCTCAACATGTGGCCATTGCTACAGAGGCTCATAGTCTACACACAGATAGAGTGGCAGGTCGTAGATACATAGTAGCAGGTGGAATAGTGAAGTCTTCAGGCTCTGCGACGATTGGTGATTTCAACCTAGGGTATAGTGGTGGTAGCCATTGGAATTTCAGTACACACAGGCCAGTGATGAGACTCAATTACACCCACGGTATTTGGCCCATGGGTGGTACACTCATCCTCGACCTAGAGAATTACATGGAGCCAGTGAGTGACCAAGGTTGGGGGGCCTCTTCAGGTAGAGGGAGTAATCCATACCAGTCTAGTGACCACAATTCACTATCCTCTAATACCAATCCTACAGACAAACTCATCCGATTTCTTCTCAGACCAGTGCGTATCTTAGACCATAGGCATGTAGAGGTCTTCAGAGATAAGACCAATGCTCTGTCTGGTACTGCTGGTGGTAAGTATGGACTGTTTACTTACAGTACGCCTAGCGCTAGGGCCACTACCAGTAGTAGGTTCTTGAGGAGTAGCAATCCAGCAGTGGATAATCCACCTTATGCTCCTGCTTACTTCTTCGCATCTGCTGGAGCATACACTGCTACTTCTAGTTCTGGCCCTAATATCCCTGGGACTGAGGCCAGTGGTTTCGCTAACAGTTTGAAGCAGACGGTTGCTAGAATTAGTATCAGTGACAACACACTCCAGCATCTAAGGGCTGATGCTAACAGGAGAGGTGACTTTACTGTCCAGCCACGCTATACTCAGTCCCTCTATCCAGGCACCAACCTCAACAAGAGTGACCACAGTGGAGAGAGTTCCCATACTGACAACGAGGTGGATGGCTGATGCCTACTTATGCAGGTTTCCCTGAGCCTGGCAGTCAAACTACTGTCCCAGGGGGTCGTGATGATGATATTAGAAGTAGTGTAGGTTCCAAGGTCTCTGCAGCGAAGTTTGTTGACAATTCTATACATCATGGTGTGTATGAAAGGTCTACTAATACTACTACTGGGCAATTCATGTCTATATCCAGACCTAGTAGTACCGATTATCAAGTCACCCATGAGAAGACTTACAGCCACATAGAAGAGGAAGGAGGGCTTATTATCAGACATACTGCTGCTCACGGGGTTGATGATAGCATATCACCTTTCTTTAATGACACAAAACTGATTGCTGGTGTGACTCCGCCTATGTTATTATTCAATTCTGCTCAATCTATTCGATGTGATTCTGTAACTACTGCTGACAAAGGTAGTCGTATTGGTTTGAGGAATATGGGAGGTAGAAATCTATCTGATTTAGGATTTGATGGTGAGAAGAGTTTACAGGCTGGACAGAAAATAGAGATAGGGCTCCGTACTACAGACTTAGCCATGAGATTGTTCAGAGGTAAGATGAATTCATTGAATTCAGTCGCGATATCTGCTCCAATAAGAGCCTCTCAGACTGAAGGGGTAACTACATACAAGGGGTCTAGTTTAGTGAGACATTCCACAGAGTTCCTTTCCAAGAACTTTATTGGTAACAATATGAGTAATGTTCTGAGATTCCTCGCTCGCCATGATAACTACACATTACTATGTGATAGGTTTGGCAATTTCATCTATTCGCCGGATGGATTTTCTCATAAAGACCGTAAGATAAGAGATATCACATCCCAATCTGTCTCTAAACAGAAGATTGTAGATGCTGCTAACAGACTAATTGTGACGGGTAATTCTAAGGCAATCAATGATGATACCCAAGCCATCATAGATGATATGGAGTTACAAAAGCGTGATGGTATCATTAAGACTATGAGAGTGAAAGACCCTACAGTCAATACCAGGTCTGCAGCAAGGAGTTCAGGGGTTCAGATTCTGAGATTAAATAAGAAGGCTCAAGATACCTTGAGGAGTGAGGATTTGATTTCGATATGGGATTTATACCCAGGAGATATTGTAGATTATGATTCATTTTTGCACTCTAGTGGTGAGAGTAATAGGTCTGCGATAGTGGAAATATCCCACAACTTGACTGAAAGGCGTTCAGATGTCACCTTATTATCATATGAGTTGGGTATCGAGAAAGTGCTAGTTGACTTAGGTGATTTGGCAGAAGAGGTATTAACGATAGATAATGACTCTCCACACTTTGATTACAGTAGTGTGGGTAATTTCAATATCAAAGGGAAAGTGACTGTGAGTATTAGAAGGGTTTCTGCTACTCTACCTAGAGCCAGAAGCACCTTAAGTGCCGGTGATGACTCTACTCTCACACTTTCTGATAGTGGTACGGATAAGCACAGTGGATTCTTGATAGGACATAGGAAATACTCACAAGGTGAAGGGTCTGGAAGGAGTGCTATAGGGACAGGTCTCACACCTCGCTTGGCTGGAGGTACCTATGACTCACCCAATATTGTGAGTGTTGATACTACCGACTTCCCAAGTAGTGGTGACCTTATTCTGAATGATATCTCACATGTCAGTTATACAGGCAAGACCTCCGTAACATTCACAGGAGTAAGCCTACAGGCAGGAGCAGCCATACCCACTGGAACAGGTGCATTGTCCATCAGGTTGCTCCGAAGCAGAGGGCATGAGATAGGGAATACTAAAGGCAAAACGCTCAGGAGGAAGTTGTAATGCCCATATTGAATTCAGTCAAGAGGAGATTGATAGAGCATCTGGCTACTCTTGTCAATGAATTGCATATTGGCAGTGATGGTACTCTAGCGACAGAAGTTGATGGGGGAGTTAGAAGCCTTGCTAGTATTATCCCCACTGTCAGGATTCTAGATGACAACAGTCTTTCTGTGGAAGGTACCTTTGATAATACCCATATCTACTCTACAGATGTGCAGGAGGTCTACCTCCAATATAGAGATTCTACTACTGGAGAGTTCATACCAATTTATCGTACAGCCATACCCTCTTTCACTAAGAGTGGACAGAATGAAGTTCAGTTTTCATTCATACTGGAGGTGGAATGATGGCTAAGAGTTACATCTCACAGAGACCTACCAAGTTGGCTCAAGCCAAAGTCAAGAGGTTGGGTCAGAAGAATCAGAAGAAGAGGAAGAGCCGACAATATCGTCGGCATACTAAAATCGGGGTACGGCGTCCGAAGATGCGTAGGCAGATTGGACTGACTAGGGTGTCGAGGAGTAGATAATTATGGTAGACCCTCTTAGTGGACATACAGCAGCCAGTACTACCAATGGTATTAACTCTAAGAGAGCAGACGGTCTTAGAGACGGTGATGCACTCTCTTCACCTACTATCACTAATATTCTACAAGGTCTCAAAGGTAATGGCATTATCAGGCTGGAAGACTCTGTTTATGGTTCTACTAGAAATGCAGTTGATACTCAATCAGGCTCTATCATTAGAGCAACTACTCATACTATGACTATCAATGGTGGTTATGTCATTCTAGATGGGCAACTATACGAGTTCGGTGGAGGGCCTGCTGGCACTTCGACTATCACCTTAGGGAGTGATGGTTCAGGTACTGCATTGGCAACAGGGGAACAATCATTGTATGTAGTATATTTAGCAGGGCGTGGTAGTAATGCCCAAGTCCATGTTGCAGGAGGTGCTCCAGTTAAAGTGACTCAAGGAAGATATCCTAGTCTACCTAGCGCTTACTTGGAAGAGTATGATACCTCATTAGGGAATACCGACAATGTGCAGGTTGTTGTATTAGCCACAGTCCGTTGTGAGTACAATTCTGGTGGAGGGACTCATAAAGCCAGTATCTTAGACATTAATGATAAGAGACATTTCATCAAGAATAGTCCTATGTACATGTTTCCACTAAGTAAAGGGCCACTTGTAACTGATGGGACTGAACTGAGTCAAGTGAGAAGAGATGCTGATGATGGTATCCAGTCAGCAGAGGATTTGAGAACTGTCTTCGCTTCTGACCCTGGCAAGTTAGGATTAGTAGCAAATGGTAGTACTCTCATTGATGCTGGTGCCATGTGGATGTCCACATCTAGGAGTGGCGGTGGGGTAGCAGCCACTGCTACTATTACCAACACAGAGTCAACTGTCCAGAATGAAGAAATCACTATTATCAGCACTAATGGTACAAGCAGGACCTACATTTCTAAGCAAGATGCAACTGGCAGTGACTTACATTTCGACCATGACGGGACACCTACACAGAGAATGACTTCTTTGAAGACAGCGATTGAGAGTGCTGGTGGTCACAATGGTAAAATCACACTCACACAGGATGCAGGAGAACTAACATTGACACAAGCAGTAGCAGGGGTTGATGGTAACACTACGATAACTGAGAACCTTTCCAATACCACCAAGACTGACTTCAGTGGTGGTGTGAGTTATGGGTTTGGCCCAGGTGATGGTTTAGACAGAGGCTCTAACAGAGGTAAGGATGAACTGTTCTTCGCAGGGCAGAACAATACCGAGACTGCTTTGGTTAGTAAGAGATTGTTCACTAGGGGGGTGTCGGCACCCAGTGCTGCTATCACTAGCAATGCTACTTACACTATTACCTCACATGGTGATTCAGTTTTCATACTCAACCCCAGTGCTACTGTCACGCTCAAGGCTGAGAAGAGTGGTAGTAACTACCTATTCCCTGAGGGGCACCAAATAGACATAGTCAATACTGGGTCCGGTACTATCATGTTTGATGATGCAGCCGTAACCAATGATAAGACGATTGCTGCTGACTATCGCGCCTCCTTTGTATTCGAGGGGAGTGTGTGGTTGAGGACAGCCTATGAGACTTCTTCTGCTGCTGCTACAAGCACCTTTGCTGGGCTTAGTGACACTCCTGCCTTGGCTGCTGCTGCTGAAACATTTGATGATACTCTGAAAGGATTGAGAGTGAAGTCTGACAACAGTGCCATTGAGTTCTACAACATCCCTTCTGCTTCAGACTTATTTCCTGGTATCAGTGATACAGCCACGGCCCCGGAACTGACTATTACGAACACTGCTATAACCATCAATGAAGACGGTGATGTACTAGACTTCAGAGTGGAATCTGATGATGATACCCACATGCTCTTCGTGGATGGTGCTAATGACAGGGTTGGAATTAGTCAGGCTACCCCTGAGACGACCCTGCAAATGAACAAGGTTGGTTTCGAGTACGCTACTGGTACCTCTGGGACCAACAGTAGTAGTACTAGTACACCCATCATAGTCAACCTGTTCCACCTTCGGAAGTTCAGGTCTGCTAAACTGCTGGTTGAGACTGAGAACAGTAGTAGCCCTGAGAAGTATGAGGTAGCAGAGATTGTGCTGACTACCCCTTACAAGAGTGATAGCACTATCAGTGCTGATGCTGAAATGGCCATACAGGTTTATGGTGTTACCTCGATGGACAGTGCAGACAATGCACCGGGGACATCTGTAGTCAATTCATACGCTGTCTATGCTGATTACAATAGCGGAAATGATTTCGACCAATACATTCAATTGCGAGTGACGCCAGCACACTCCGGCGATACGGTGACTGTGAAGGTGTTTTGGTCTGCAATTGGGCTATGATAAGAGGTAGAAACAATGGCAAATCAGGCTGATTTTAAGGTCAAGAAAGGGTTACAGGTAGCAGGTGGAGACATCAATCTAGGTAACGCTCAGAACGCAGTTATCCAGGTAGATGCAGTTTCCGGTACTGATACTGCAGGTAAGACTCTCACTATTAGTGGTGGGGAAGGTACTGGTAGCGGTGTTGGTGGTAGCATCATCTTCCAAACTGCAGATGGAGGGAGCAGTGGGTCCAGTGCTAACTCCCTTGCTACAGCGCTGACAATCGCTGATGATAAGTCTACTACTTTCGCTGGTGCTGTGAATACTGGTACTGATGGTAGTGGTGTTGATGTTACATTCCATTCAGCCACTTCTAGTGACTATATGTTGTGGGATGCTAGTGAAGAGCAGTTGAAAATTGTCGGCACCGCTAGCAGTGTTGCACTAGATGTTGATACTGGCGACTTCACAGTTGGTGCTTATGGACTAACTAATGCTGGTGCAGCAACTATCGCTTCAATGGCGGGTGACTGGACTAACGCAGGTAGAACTGTTGCAGACCTTGGTACAATAACGACAGTAGATATCAATGGAGGTACGATAGATGGTGCGACAATAGCCACATCGAACATCACTGTAGGAAGCAGTAAGACCCTAGATGTATCTGCTGGTACGCTTACTCTGGCTAATGACCAAATTAGCGGTGATGCTGTGACTGGTGGTACTATAGGTGCTACTACAATCACGGCACTTACAACTGCTGGAATTACGGCAAGTGCGGACATAGACATAGGCTCTCATGACTTGAAAGCAGAGACTCTTACATCTGATGTGTCTACAGGCACAGCACCACTAACAGTGGCATCTACAACTGAAGTTGCCAACCTAAACGCAGCGAAACTCAGTGGTGCTGATTGGGACGCACCTCTAGCAATTGGTGGTACTACTGCTGCTGCTGGTACATTCGCTGCTTTGACTGCAACTGGTCTCAGTGTATCTGATGGTAATATAACCAATGTTGGGCAAATCTCTCTTGATGCAATTGCTGCTGATGACCAAGATATTCAAATCAAGATAGATGGTGATAGGGCAGCAGCGCTCGACATATTAGAAGGGGGTACTGTTTCTATGATGAAGTTCGATACAACAAACGGGGCAGAGAATATCATTATGGGCAATGCTCTTGTTACAATAGGTGATGGGACTGCTGAAGATACCAAACTAATTTTCGATGGTAACGAAGTCGATTTCAGGTTGGGTATTGATGATAGTGCAAATGAGTTTGAGATTGGTCCGGGTGCTGCTCATGATACTACTCCTGCTATCGTGATAGATGGTAGTGGTCATGTCACAAGGATTGGTCAAAGCAGCGCAGGTGCTAACAAGTATTTGAAGTGGGATAACAGTAACAGCAGGGCAGTATGGGACACCGTTTCTGGTACTGCTTCCAGTGTCGCTGCTGATGACATTGCTGATGGTGACGGTGCAGTAGAGATTGAGACTTCAACAGGTGGAGTCGATATCAGTACAGATGCTGTGAATCAGGCTCTCACAATGGGCAACACCAGTGGGGCTACTGTCATTAACGGGCTGACTCTTGATGTTAACTCGGCTGGTGTATCTACACTAGATGCCGTTACTTCACATACCATAACCACCCCCATAACAGCAATCACTTCTAGTACATCTGTGACTCTTACTAGCCCTGTAGTCAAGGTAACAAGCAGTACTAGTCAGAGGCCAGTTTTCACCATAGAAGATACTAATGCAGATGGTAATGGCCCCACTTTTACACTAGCAAAGGTAGGTGGTAGTCAAGAAGATACTAATGTGGTAGGAAATTTCACATTCGATGGGCAAGACGATGGTGATAACACCCAAACTTATGGTTCGATAGTTACTTCAGTTGTAGATGCGAGTGCTGGTGCTGAAAAAGGTAAGATGGTTTTCAATGTAGCAGAGACTGATGGTACCGTGACCCAAGGTCTGGCTATTACAGGTACTGGTACTGATACTATCGTAGATGTCACAATCGGTAATGGGCTGCAGTCGACTACTACAATAGCAGGTAATCTCACAGTCAGTGGGGCCACGACCACGGTTTCGAGCACTGAACTTCATGTGACAGATGACATAATCACTGTATCAAAAGGTAACGATACCATCGCTAATGCAGATGGTTCCGGTGTAGAGATTGATGCTACAGGTGCTACCAATCTATACTGGAAGTATGTTCATAGCAATACTGCTTGGACTTCCAATGTCGATATTGATACTGCTACCACTAGCGATGTGTACAAGATTGCAGGAACTAGCGTTCTAACTAACAACACACTAGGTAGTGGGGTAGTAACTTCAAGCCTAACTACTGTCGGCGCTTTGGCATCTGGTTCGATAGCATCAGGCTTCGGAACAATCAGCACAGGGAACGCTATTACCACAACTGCTCTGATTACTGGTGGCTCACTGGACATTGACGATGTGGTAATCAATGGCACTACGATTGGTCACACTGATGATACTGACCTATTGACAGTAGCAAACGGTTCCCTTACTCTGGCTGGTACTCTGAACCAAGAGGGTATTGCTCTAATGGACAGTTACTCTGCTACTCTTACTACAACTAGTGCTACTACCATGTTCACTATAGCATCCAATGCTTACAGTGCCGCTAAGGTTCTAGCGAGTGTATGGTTAAATGATGGCAGTGATAACAGGTCAGTGACTGAGTTCCTATTCACATACCAAGGTGCATCTACTCCCTCTGCTTCTAGTAACATTCACATGACAGAGTATGCTCTAGTAGATACCAGTGGTTCACAATTAGCAACCTTTGATGTGGTGAAGGACAGCGGAAACATCTTAGTCCAAATCACACCAGGCTCCTCTACAGAAACCTTCGTTAGGGCTCAAATAACTCAACTCGTAATATGATGGACAGTGAAATCATGGTGATAGATTGGCAACAGATGCAGACTTCAAGATAAAGCATGGACTAGTCGTATCTGAGGGTATAACTCTCGGAGGCCATTCTTTTAACGATATTGACATTGGTTCTGAGTTTGTTGATACTGACGACCACTTAATGTCTTCAGGTGCGATTAAAGAAAAGATTGAAGATTACGGTTACACAACAGCGGCAGGAGATATGACTTTATCAGGAAGTCAAACAGTTACAGGCGCAAAAACATTTAGTGCTACACTTGCAGTTACAGGTAATAATCAACTACAAATATCTGATGGTGGTGCTGGCGCACCCAAACTTAATTTCGCAGACGATACAGACACAGGTATTTATCGCCCTGCTTCTGGACAAATAGGATTTACTTCCAATGGAACTGCACAAATCATATTGAAAGACGGAGTATTAGAACCTGTTACTGATGATGATGTTGATATAGGTTCATCAAGTCTTGAGTTCAAAGATGGATATTTCGATGGAACATTACATTGTGATGTATTAGACTTAGCGGGAACTGAATATACTTCAATTGGCGGTGCTTCTGCTCTTGGTGAGTTATCAGATGCAGTTACTACTGCGACTTCAAATATAGGTATTGGCAGCACCGCTTTGGATTCAATAAGTGCGTCTAATGGCAATTACAATATAGGATTGGGTGTAAATGCGGGTACAGCAATTCAAAATGGTGATGACAATGTTTGTATTGGATATAATGCAGGGCCAGTATTACAAAACGACAGCGACAATGTTTGTATTGGAAGT
>Ga0208919_1001376_pt1 | contig 14128 bp, 14 predicted proteins | sample 4_EtaG_FD_184076 | JGI IMG/M metagenome (GOLD analysis project Ga0208919, IMG submission 184076) | Marine viral communities from the Subarctic Pacific Ocean - 4_ETSP_OMZ_AT15127 metaG (SPAdes) (version 3) | ecosystem: Environmental > Aquatic > Marine > Oceanic | place: Pacific Ocean | collected...
TTCATGTATCACAAAAATTGGGTGCAAAGATTGACTCGCAACTCGTTAAAGAAAAACTTGGTGAGATTGCGTATCATCAATGCAAAGTACCAACGCAGTATAAACAAATACAAGCTATGCCTTTATCGGAAAGCACAGTATCAAGAAACAAAAAAGCTACCATTGATGAAGTAGCAGACTTTAGAATTTCTGCTTAGTTCCAATAATGCCTAAGCAGAAAACAAATTGTCAACTTTAGTTCAGTCGACAATCTAGGGGGCGACCTACTCGCCCCCTCCATTCCATTCCAACACTCGTTCCTAGTTCCTAGTATATATAGTAAAGTTAGCACCCCCCGTGAGTTGTTCCACGCTGACTTCCATTCCATTCCGATCATCACTTCGCAGTTGATACTATAGTAGTAAGGAATGGTGCACGGCACATGCGTCTGCACGGGTGTTGTCAAGTAAAAAGTTATCCACAAGAAATATTTTATCTTCTTGAGTATAAGATAAAATGGGAGTAAGAATATCTAAACAATAAAAAAGGAGTTATCAATGCCAGATAATAACGACGACTTACAAAACCGATTAGTTGCTTTAGAGCAACAGTTAGGACTAACGACTAGAAATGATAATCATATTCAAGCTAATACTAATACCACTACTAATACTAATATTAATTGGCGTGCTTTATATAAGTGGTTAGAGTCTGAGGTTGAGGAAATGATCTTCGATCCTCAAGCACCTCAGTACTTAAAGAACTGGGGGCAAAAGATTTTATCTGAGGCTAGACAAAAGTTAAACATATGAAAGAGCTAGCCTTTTTAATATTCTTAATGATGTCAATGCAGTTATTGATAATGTTTACTAGACTACCATATTAAAACAGTTACCCTCGAGGGCTGGCAAAAGGGCAGAATTATCTGCCCTTTTTTTATGTCATCTCATCACCTGCCACCAGGAGTTTCTACCATCTCTTCAGGCTGCACCAGCTTCCAGGCAGCAGCGTAGCAAATACCTAAATCAACATTAGGTACTTACACCCAAGACCAAACACCATATCTAGTATTAAAACAGCCCACACCCCCTGTTTCGCAGTCGTCGTGCAAGCGGTTGTAAAGTCTAAGTTTTACACAAACGCATAGTATGATATAACTTTTTTTATGAATCAAAAGCAAATCCCAACGGAAGTACTAAAATACGAATTAAGGAAAATGCAAATAAAATTGGCTGAGGAGTCCCGTTCCTCCTTCTTAACTTTTGTAAAAAAAGTTTGGCCAGAATTTGTTGCAGGTTCACATCATAAAATTATTGCAAAAAAATTTGAAGATATTTCACGTGGAAAGATAAAACGATTAATTGTTAATATGCCACCAAGACACACTAAGTCTGAGTTTGCTTCTCATTTGTTTCCTGCATGGATGATGGGACAAAAACCTAAATTAAAGATAATTCAGACTACACATACGGCAGAATTATCGTATAACTTTGGTAGGAAAGTGAGGAACCTATTTGACCAACAAGATTTCAAAGATGTTTACCCGAATGTCAGCTTATCACAAGACTCTAAGGCAGCGGGGCGTTTTACAACTAACGCTGGTGGAGAGTATTTTGCTGCTGGTGTGGGTGGTGCTATTACTGGGCGTGGTGCTGACTTGCTTATTATTGATGATCCTCACTCGGAACAAGACGCACTCTCACAAACAGCCATGGACAACGCATACGAATGGTATACTTCAGGACCTAGACAGCGTCTCCAACCTGGTGGTGCTATTGTTGTAGTTATGACTCGTTGGTCCACAAAGGATCTTACGGGAAAATTATTAAATGCACAAACTAACGAAAACTCTGATCAGTGGGAGGTGGTCGAGTTTCCAGCCGTCTTGAACGACAAACCATTATGGCCTCAGTTTTGGAAATTAGAAGAACTACAAGGAGTTAAAGCATCTCTGTCAGAACAGAAGTGGCAAGCACAATGGCAACAAGCGCCAACGTCTGAAGAAGGGTCTATCATTAAACGTGAGTGGTGGAAAGTGTGGCCAAAAGAAGACATACCTGAATTAACGCATGTTATACAAAGTTATGATACAGCGTTTAGTAAACGAGAAACTGCAGACTTTAGTGCAATAACAACGTGGGGTGTATTTAAACCCGTGGAACACGGACCATTCAACATTATACTTTTAGGTATGCGTAAAGGCAGATGGGATTTTCCTGATTTAAAAAAGATTGCTTTAGATGAATATAAATACTGGGAACCCGAAACAATCTTGATTGAAGCGAAAGCATCTGGTATGCCCTTAACACAGGAGCTACGTCAAGTAGGAATTCCTGTAGTAACTTATACGCCTAGTAAGGGCAATGATAAGCATGTACGTGTAAACTCCGTAGCTCCACTTTTTGAAGCGGGTCAAGTATGGGCAACCGACGACCGCTGGGCAGAAGAAGTTATTGAAGAATGCGCTGCTTTCCCTTATGGTGAACATGACGATTTAGTCGATTCAACAACACAAGCTTTGTTGCGATTCAGGCAGGGTAATTTTATTCAACTGGAGTCTGATTATATGGATGAACCAAAATATATAGAACCAAGGCAGTATTATTAATGACTGAGAAAATGAAACCACCAGGCGTAGGCGTAGCAATTAAAGGCGTAGGAAAAGCAAGTAATCTACTAACATTATCACAACATGACTTGTTATCAGCTAAATTTGAAAGAGATAGAGTATTGCTTAATATTAAAGATATTCGCCTACAGAATATGAAAAAGAAAATAAAATAATAATGGTTAAACCAATTGTAGATTTTGCAAAAACTGCTTTTAAAATAGACAGAGCACCTTATGATTCTAGGATTCCTATTGGAAATTTTAGTTTTAAAAAATTATATGGACAGAATTATTTTGAACAACCTTTTAAAAATGCGGATTTATATAAAACACAAGATGATGTTTTAAATGCAATTGCTATAGGTGAAATACCTAATTCTTGGGGAGCAACACTTTTAAGAGATAAGTTTGGTATATTAGGTTTAGCCGATAAGTCTGGTAAAAATTTTGAACCTAAATTTAAACAAATGATTAATGCTTATATTAATAATAATCCAAAAATTCAACAAAAGCACGAAGATTTAAAATTTTACGGAGGTTTAATTTCATCAGGAGATAAGTTAGGCTCACAAAGAATAACAAAAGCGGCTTACATTAATAGAGCAATTGATAAAGCGATGGATCCTGAATACTTGTCAGAATATGGTAATCTTCCTTTTCGTATTAAATATATGAATGCTTTAAAAGATGTTGTAGATCCAAAGGCTTCTGTATATTCAATGGCAGGGGGAACTTTTTCTTCCGCTTTAGAACAAGGAGAAAAGATAGCAAACGCCAGAGGTTTAAAATTAAACTTCTATCCTCCAAAGACCGTTGAAAATCCAGCTACAGGGGTTACAGGGCAATATTATCAAAAAGAAAATTTTGTTACCATAAATGATGGAAAGGTTATTTTACCTAAAAATTTATTTCCTACTGATAATATTTTAAAGACAAAACAATTTTCATCAACAAGTGAGTTTTTAAAAAGTAGAAAAATAGGTGAAAGATTAGATACGGAGGGAGGTTTTGAATATATATCTCCTTTACGATTTCAACTAACAGGTAAGGAAGGATTAAATTTTAATCAAATAAAACGTAATTTTATAGAAAATACTCCCAACATAAAAAATCGTCTTAATCAAATTAATAATTTATTTGAAGGTAATAAAAATGTTATTGCATTAGATCATGTACAGCCACAAAGATTTGGTGGAGGAAATGATGTTGATAATTTAAGATATATTTTTGAGTCAGGTCATTTTGGTGGATTAAGTCAAGGTGTAAAAGAAAGTGATGATTTAGCAATAGTTGTTGGATCTGGAGGTAGGTCTGTAAATAAACCTATTGTTAAGGATAAAACAAATTTTGAAAATGATATTCATAGAATGACTATGAGTATTGTTGATCTTGTTAAAAATAATAAATTAGATGATGCACAATCTTTAAGTGATGAAGTTTTTGGAATGGTTGAAAATTTTAAACAAGTGAATCCTAATATAGATTTTAAATTAGGCATTCCTTATGTTCCTGTAAAAACAGGTGAAAAAAGTATTAAGTATATTCCTTATCACGAATATGCAAATCTCTCTCCTGATCAAACATTAAGTTTATTTAAAAATAATTACATACAACAATATGAAAATTTACCAAATGCTGGGGATTCTATTCAAAAATCATTTGATAAAGCTTATGAAAAATTAGCACCTTTTATTGTGCAAGGTGAAAAACTTTCAGAGATAGATCGTAAAGGATTAATGGAAATGAAAAAAGATGGTGGTGTTGTGGGATTCGCGGCAGGCGGACCAGTGCCCACGGAACCTGTAAAACCAGAACCTACAAAAGAAGCAAACTTTATTCAAAACTTTACGAGCAAGTTACCTTCTTTAGCTGATATAAAAAAACAATTTACAGAGGGACAGGAGTATCCTTATCAAGTAGCCAGCAACGAACCAATTGAGAGAGGTTTTATTGAAGACATAGAAAAGGCAACGCCTGAACAAACTATAGCATTTGCCGAGAAATTACGACTTCAACCATTAGATGACTATATTGATGATGCAAGAAGCAAAACAGCAGAAACCATAGACGGACAAATAAATCCTAATTTATCGTATGACACACAACAATATTTAAAAAGTAGAAACACTGCAGATGCTTTTAGAAAAGATTTTACAACATTAAGAAAACAAGCATTTGCTTGTGAGACTGATCCTTACAATCCTATTTGTTATTTAGTTTTTCCAGAAGATGGTAAATTTGATCAACAGTCTTATAATAAAAGATTAAATAATATTATATTAAATAACCCTAATATAGATTTTACAGATTTTAAGCTTATTAATACATTACGAGCAGCAACTTCAGGATTAATTACAGGCACTGATTTTTCAGATAGACAAAATATATTAGGACAACTTGAAGTTGCTAAAAAGAATTTTTTTGAATCAGATGATTATAAAAATATGGTGCAAAGCTATAGTGGTGCAGGAAATTTTGCTGGTGCTGTTAAAGAAGCTAAAAAAGAATTATTAGTTAATCAAATTAAAGGATTACCTGCTGATACAGCAAAGCTTGTTATGGAAATTTATCAAGCTTTATCTGCTCCTGGATTTACTGGCTATGCTATTAAAGGTCAGGGTGAGGTAAGAAAAGGTGAAGGTATAACTAGAGATGAAATGAAAGACTACCTTGCAAAAACAACAAGTGGCTTTGATGATGAACAATTAGAAAAACTTTTAGATAATGTTTTAATTAATTTTGATAAAGCTGAATCAGGAGAAACAATTGTAAGTGGACTAGAGGGAATTAATTTCATTGAAGGAACTGTAAAAGATCAGTTTGGTAGAAGAGTTTTTTATCCTCCAGGTTCTGTTGAGGGAAGAGCTCCTACACTTTTACAAAACGCAGTAGATTATAGTTTAACAGGAATAGGTTTAGTTACTATGTTTGGTAATCCAAACTATGTTTCTCGTTTGACTAATATTTTAAAAAAAGACGATATATCTAATATTAGTAAATTTATAAGAGCCACACCAGCAGCGATTGGTATACCTACTGTACAAGAGTTACAAGGAATTTTACGATTGTCGCTGACTGCAGCAAGAAAAGCATTATTCGCACCAGTTGTAATACCTTTTAAAGGAGCGGCTGGAATGACAAGGTATGTAACAGCTACTGTAAAACCAGGAACGGAAAATGTTTTTGTTGTTGGAAATAAAACATTGCCTGAGCTAGGATTAAAATTACCAGAAGAAGAATTACTGAAAAGACAAGGTTATATGCAAATGATAGCAAATACATCTAGAATACTAAGTGAGATATCAGATCAAAAAACAACAGCACAGATGGTCGTTGATGAAAAAAATTACAAGAAAGATGTAGAGCAAGAAAGATTAAATCCTCAATATACAGATCTTATTAACTTTAAAACAAAAGGAGCTCTTAGAACATTACTTGCTGAACCTGATTTAGTATTAGGAACAGAAGCTGATTTAATTGAATTACAAGCTTTAGATGATAAATACGATTTCGAGAAAGTACCTGCTTGGGTAGATAGATACGCAAAAGAACAAGCAAGGCAATATATTAAACAAAATAACTTAAAAACAAATTCAATTGGTGATACACTATTTTACGATATGTTGAATGAAGATGAAGATAAAAATGATTTGGATTTTTTAGAGCTTAATCTTAATGAGAGCATGAAAAAAAATAAAATGGCCTTGGGCGGTGATCCAGGACAATTTAGTGATCCACTACGGCTCGGGGACGACGAATCAGTTGATGTTCAAAGCATACAACAAGGCTCACCATACTTAGGCGTAGATGAGTTAGATATGTTTTTTGAAGACGCTAATCTTAAACCTACAGATAGAAAAGAAGCTCTACCACCAGAAGTACAAATGGCTAACGTTGTTTTTGGTAAAGCACCAGGATGGGCGATTGCAGGAGTAAACAAAGTTGATAATTTACTACGTTCAGGAAACACAGGAAATAGAATAGCACAGGCAGATAATTTAGCAGAAGGAGCATCAACCGTTGGAGAAAAAGCTAATCGTTTTTACTCGGGCATTGAAGCACGGCTCATCGACCCCAACACACCAAACGTATTTGCAGGGCCAGAAGCCTTATATGATTTTTTTCAATCAAAAGGTATTTCTAAATTTGAGGTAGAGGATTATCAAATACCACAGCTTATAGAGACAATGGTTAAAACAGGAAAGCCTATTACAAAAGCTAACTTGTTAGAGAGAATTAAAAATGCCCCTATTCGTAAATTAAAATCTACGGTTAGAGGTTTTAGATCGGAAACAGAAAACATAGATGGTAATTTTAACAACGCTAAGTACGGCGATTCATATTACGAAAAAGGTTCTATACCTGAATCGTATAGAGAAAACATTTTGTATCTTGAAGCAGGAGATATTCCTGGTGACGTTGCTCTGTATAAACATAGCACGCACGGGTTCTTCCCTGATGACTCAACAAACTACGTGATCGGGTGGACGCGGGGCACGGACCGTTATGCGATAATACCTGGCACTAAAGGACAGGTCACGAACATCGGACCAAAGACAGATGAACTTAATAATAAAATAGAACGTCTGACAAAGATAACAAACAGATCAGCAGAGGATATTGTTAATCAGTCAGGTGGCCGTGTATCATTAGAACAGGCAACAACAAATATAAACAAAGCAAAAAAACAATTAGCACAGGCACAAGAAGATTTAGCTAACGTTGGTAAAACAGATGACGCTATTGTTACAGGAGATCAAACAGTACGTGTAACGTTCGCTGATGAAATACAATCTGACATTATGCAGACATATAGAAAACATTTAGAAAATGTTATGAACGACTACAAACAGCTCGTTGATAAAGGTATTGATATTAAAAATACAGCAAAAATAAGACAAGAAGGTTATCGAATGGATTTAAAAACAGATAACGATGTATTACAATTTTACGTAAAACATAAAAGTTTATTTAGACCTGTATTTAAAACAGAAGAAGACTTTGCTGCTTACATAGACGACATTAGAAAATCACAAGCAGTATTTAAATCTTTTGCAAAAATAAAACCAGGTGAGATGACTCAAGGAGCGCTAGCCGCTGTTAAAGCAGCAGGTAAGGATAGAGATAAAGTATTAACAATGTTTGAGGAAGCATTTACAAATCCTGAGACAATGAAAAAATTATTTCCTAATATACCATTTAAAGACAGAAAAGTATGGGGTGATGCGTTAGTCAAGAATGATTTAGCAATGGCAGCAAAAAGAAAATTTGTTGATAAAGATGCAAATGCTTCTGATTGGTATGTTATATCACCAGCAGAACTTGTGGCAAATAGATATGGTCAAAAGGGAACAACAGCAACAGCTTACGCTGAACGAACAAAAGATATGAAAGGTATCGGCCAATATGAGTTTTATGGCGGACCAAATGTTACAGATCCTGATGGAAAACACTTTACCAGTATATTAGAACAATCACTGCGTAGAGCAGCGAAAACAAATAATGCTGAGTTTAAAATTGTTAAAGTACAGATAGGAGAACCTAAATCTATAAGTAGATCGGTGCAAATAACAAATGCACAAGGTGATGTTGTAAAAGAATTTAAAATGTCAAAAAGTAGTAAAGCAGAGGATTTTGGTGCTGTTATGGAAAAGGCAGAGAATTACATAGCAGAGACTGGTGCAGAAGGTTTAATGGCTAGACCAGTAGAGACACCTTCAGGCTTTAAAACTATAGATGCTTATGCTATAAAGTTAACCCCTGAGATGGTATTACCAACAAAAACACATCTAGCATCTGGAGGATATGTACGATATGATCCTCTTGTATCAATAGATGAAATGATAGGAGCTGCATAATGGTTGTAGAAAGACCAGCAAATTACGACGAACCACAAACGGTTAATGACGAATTAATGATACCACCATTGGTGGGACAAGAAGTAGAATTAGCCCCAGGAACTGATCAACCTATTGATATTGAAATGACTGAAGATGGTGGAGCTATTGTTAATCCTGAAATAATGCCACCTGATACTGGATTTGATGGTAATTTAGCAGAATTTATTGATGAAAACGATTTACAAGTAATAGCCAGCGAACTTAGACAATCTTTTGAAGATGATAAATCGTCAAGACAACAATGGGAAGAAGCATACACAAAAGGTTTAGATTTACTTGGATTAAATTACAATGAAAGATCTCAACCCTTTCAAGGTGCAAGTGGTGTAACACATCCTTTATTATCTGAATCAGTTACACAGTTTCAAGCACAAGCATACAAAGAATTATTACCAGCAAGTGGCCCTGTAAGAACTCAAATTATTGGACAGGCTACAAAAGATAAAGAAGATCAAGCACAGCGTGTAAGTGATTTTATGAACTATCAAATTATGCACGTCATGGAAGAATATGATCCAGAATTAGATCAAATGCTTTTCTATCTACCTCTTGCAGGTTCAACATTTAAAAAAATATATTACGATGCAAATCTTGGAAGAGCTGTATCTAAATTTATACCAGCAGAAGATTTAGTTGTACCTTACACAGCTACAAATTTAGAAGAGTGTGAAAGAGTAACTCATATTTTAAAAAGAACAGATAATGATATTAAAAAAATGCAAGTATCGGGTTTTTACCGTGATGTTGATTTACAAGTTGTACAAGAAGAAAACAAAGTTGAAGAAAAGGAAAGAAAACTATCTGGCGTACAAAAAACTGGATACAGAGATGATCAATATACTTTATTAGAAATGCATGTTGATTTAGATGTGCCAGGATTTGAAGATCCTGATGGTATTAAACTTCCATACATAGTTACTATAGATGAAGGATCAGGCAACGTTCTTTCTATTTATAGAAATTATAAAGATGGAGACACTTTATATAAAAAACAACAGTATTTTGTTCATTACAAATTTATGCCAGGTCTTGGTTTTTATGGTCTTGGTTTAATTCATATGATCGGTGGTTTATCTAGAACTGCCACAGCAGCTTTACGTCAATTAATTGATGCTGGAACATTAGCAAATTTACCTGCAGGTTTTAAAGCTAGAGGTTTGCGAATAGCAGATGATGATAGCCCTATACAACCTGGTGAGTTTAGAGATGTAGATGCACCAAGTGGTGATCTACGTGCAGGTCTTTTACCTTTACCTTATAAAGGTGCAGATCCAACTTTATTTCAATTATTAGGATTTTGTGTTCAAGCAGGAAAAGAATTTGCAACTGTAGCAGATCAAAAAATAGGTGATGCTGCAAATGCGGGAGCTCCTGTTGGCACAACAATGGCTTTAATGGAAAGAGGCATGCGTGTCATGTCCGCTATCCATAAAAGAATTCATTACGCTCAAAGAATAGAGTTTAAGTTACTATCAAGAATTTTTGCAGAGTCTTTACCACCTATGTATCCTTACGAAGTGCAAGGTGATTTACAATCATTAAAAGCTAGTGATTTTGACGAGAGAATAGACATTATTCCTGTTTCTGATCCTACCATATTTTCTATGTCACAACGTGTGACGTTGGCACAAACACAATTACAATTAGCAGAAGCTGCACCACAAATGCACAATATATACGAGGCATATAGAAGAATGTATTCAGCTATGGGTGTTCAAAATATTGATGCTATATTACCAGTCCCTACTGGGCCAGAACCAATGGATCCAGGTATGGAAAATGCAACAGCATTATCAGGTGGTTCATTAACAGCTTTTAGAAAACAAAATCAACTAGCACACATAGATGCACATAGAGCTTTCTTTTCTAGTATTTTGGTAAAAAATAATCCTCAAACTATGATGATTTTGCAATCACATATTATGGAACACGTGTCATTACAGGCAAGAGAAGAGGTAGAACAAGAAATGGCAAAAGAATTTGAAGCATTACAGGCTCAAGCAGGTGGTGAATTACCACCAGAACAACAAAATGAAATGCAAGAGCTAGTAGAATCTAAAATTGCAGAGAGAATTGTTGAAATGACAGAGAAAATGGTGACTGAAGAGCAACAAATGATGGCTGAACAGGGAGAAGATCCGTTAATTGCACTAAAACAACAAGAAATTAACTTAAAAGCGCAAGATTTACAGAGAAAAACAACATATGATCAAGGAAAAATGAGTTTGGACGCTGCAAAATTAACTCAAAACGAAGAATTAGCAGAAGCGAAGATGGATTCACAAGAAGATATTGCACAATTACGTGCAAATGTTAATCTTCAGAAACAAAATCAAAACAATGCAAAGCGCAACAGATAAATTACAGGAATATTTTAACGAGTTGATGAATTTTTCAGATACAGCGGTTACAAGTCAAGAAGAACAGATACTTTTAGCGGGTGCAATGATGGGTGTAGCTAAAATGCTGTATCATAATAATCTCACTGAACAAGAATATGATAATATTATGAATCATAATGGAAGAGACTTGCTAAATTTAATAAAACCAACTATACATTAATTGTTATGGGAAAAGATTCTAAAACAGAATTTGGTATGTTATCTGTAAAAGCAGGTATAGACAATAATCCCAAACCTACACAAGCAGACAGAATTGCTGGAGCTACAAAAAAAGCTAATGGCGGTGTTATTAATGGTTTAAAAAAAATGGGCATGAATAAAGGTGGTCTAGCAGGTAGACTAGCGCAACGTGGCTATGGAAAGGCAAGATCATGAAGTTTAAAAATGCAAAAATGACTCAAGTACCTCAAAAAAATCCTTTTCCTAATAGAGGAACTGCTTCAACTGCTGAAGTAAGTATTTCTCCTTTTGTTGTAAAACAAAATAAAGGAAGTGGACCACAAGGGCAGACAAGTAAAATGCAAATTAAAAAGGTAGCTTTCAAAGGCGTAAAATAGTATAATCCCTAACTTAATAAAGGAGGTTTTATGAACCTATTAAAAGATCTATGGGGCCATATTAAAGAATGGTCAGATTGGAAAATGAAGGACTGGATTAAGGCCGCTATCGTAGCGATCGTAGTTATCTGGGTAATTAGCTGGATGACAGGCGGAGCAGCATAGTGCTTAATTTAATCGGTGGTTTACTTGGTGGTGGAAAAGGCGGAGCCTTAGCAACCATTTCAAAAGTTGTCGATGAACTTCATACGAGTGAGGAAGAAAAATTAGATAAAAAGATTTTAATGCAACGCTTACAACAAAAGCTTGCAGAAAAACAGTTAGATGTTAATGCAAAGGAAGCCAGCCATCGCAGCGTATTCGTTGCTGGCTGGCGACCCGCTATAGGATGGTGCGGAGCCCTTGCCTTATTTTTTGCTTTTATATTATCGCCATGTATTGAATGGTATGCAAAATTTTCAGGTATGGATATTGTACCGCCTGCCATAGAGACTGGGCCCTTACTAGCCATAGTCACCTCAATGCTCGGCGTAGCTGGGATGAGAAGTTTCGAGAAGGCAAAAGGAATTGCTAAGTGACATACGACGAATTAGCTGGTTCAGTAAAATTATCCGAGGGTTTTAGAGATCACGTATACATGGATACCGAAGGATTTCGTACAATAGGCTGGGGTCATAAAGTAGTACATGAAGATAATTTTGAAGATGGTAAAACATATACTAAAGAAGAACTGCAAGAAGTATTTGATACAGATTTAAATAAAGCAATTGGTAAAGCTAGAACACTTATGAAAAATAATGGTGTTTCTGATTTACCTACAACTGCACAGCACACTCTAACGGAGATGGTGTTTCAACTTGGGCCTACAGGCGTGTCTAAGTTTAAAAATATGTGGAAATGCCTGCAGGACCGAAATTTTGAAGGTGCGAGTTTAGAGATGTTAGACTCGAAATGGAATCGTCAAACTCCAAATCGCTGTAAAAAATTATCGGATCAAATGAAATCATGCTCATAGAAAATTTATTTACTCATTTAAAAAAAGAACTAAAAGCTAGACAAGACGTTACAAAAGAAGCTATATGTAATAATGTAAAAGATTGGGAGACTTACCGATATATGGTTGGTAGGTTAGCTGGTCTTAAAGAAGCAGAACAGGAACTCCTTAACCTGCTAAAGAAAACGGAGCTAGATGATGACGAAACCTAAACTTATTGTTCCAGAACATATCTGGGATGGCGCAAGTAAAGAAAAGAAAAAAAATGAACTTGAAAAAGTTCCTAATCCAGTTGGATGGAGAATAGTTTTATTTCCCTTAAAATTAAAAGGTAAAACAAAAGGTGGTGTTATTCTTACTGATGAAACAGTAGAAGAATCACAAATAACAACAAACATATGTAAAGTATTAAAGACTGGTTCTTTATGCTACAAAGATAAAGAGAGATACCCTGATGGTCCTTGGTGTAAAGAGGGCGATTGGGTTATAATAACTCGCTATGCAGGATCTAGAGTAAAGATTGATGGTGGTGAGTTACGTATTATTAACGAAGATGAGATTCTGGCAGTCGTTGATGATCCTAGAGACATATTGCCAGCTAACATAATGTAACATGGAGAACTCTATGCAAGAACAAACACAAAATGACAAAATGGTCCCGATAGATACTTCGGGAGACCCCGTCGAAGTGGAGTTAAAAGAAGATGATAAGTTAAAAAGTAACGAGTCAGAAGTAAATGTTGAACAAGTAGATCAGGCTCCTATTGTTGAAACAGATGATAAAAAAGAAGAGCTTGAAGATTATTCTCAATCTGTAAAAAGACGTATTGATAAGTTAACTCGTAAAATGCGAGAGGCTGAAAGAAGAGAACAAGCAGCAATAGAATATGCTAAAAACGTAAACGATAAATATAAAAATGCTGTTAATACTGGAGCTCAAAAAGATGATTACAGTATAAAACAAATAGAAGATAAATTAGTAACACAAGAAGCTTTTGCTAAAAGAGCAATGGAAGCTGCTGTTCAAGCAGGCGACATTAATAAGCAAGTAGAAGCTCAACAGGAAATAGCTAGATTAGCTATTGAAAAAGAACGTGTAAATGTAACTAAAGCAAAGAGAGAGCGAACAAAAGGTCAAGAGTTTCAAGGTGAACCAATGCCTGAAATATTACAACAACCTGCTCCTCAAACAGCAGATCAAGCAAAAGCAGAAGCTGTAGTAAAACCAGATCCAAAAGCAGAAGAGTGGGCTGGTAGAAACGCTTGGTTTGGTAAAAATAAAGTTATGACTTATGCCGCAATGGGTTTGCATGAAGAATTAGTAGAAGAAGGATTTGACGCAACGACAGATGAATACTATACTGAAATTGACAAACGAATTGCAAAAAGTTTCCCTCAACAGGGGAGTCAAGCAAGACCAACTCAAAAAGTTGGTTCTGCTGTAAGAACATCGGCAACAGGCCGCCGCACTGTGAAACTCACACCCTCACAGGTAGCTATCGCAAAAAAACTTGGTGTGCCACTTGAAGAGTACGCAAAACACGTGAAGGAGGCTTAACATGAGTACTAAAGGAATAAAAAACCTATCACGCAAACAAGAAACCCGTGAAAAGGACGCTCGACCGAGGGGATGGGTTCCTCCGTCAAATTTAGAAGCACCAGAACCACCAGAAGGTTTTCACCATC